>JGI24022J15233_10003869_pt1 | contig 15128 bp, 14 predicted proteins | sample Ectturendosymbi2_FD_15233 | JGI IMG/M metagenome (IMG submission 15233)
CCCTTGAATGTAAGCCGCCCTTGAATTTAAGCCGCAAACATGATGAAAAAAAAACTTTATAAGCCGCGGCTTACAATCGAGTAAATACGGTATCCGCTGACAACGAAGTAGCATCGCCGAGTGTAAAAAATTCGCCTTGTATACTTCGGGGTTCATCCCGAGTAAGTCGTCCTCTTGATCGACTTACATATTACCATTAAGCGTTACTGATTACCCACATTTGAGGAGGGGTGAATGTAGTATTGAGAGACATTGTGAAGTGGTACTGCTCGAAGCGCCTCGCTGATTTTATCCCACATGTCACGTGTGTTAATTGATTTTGCGCGTGCTACTGATGATGTGCCTTGTCACGCCCGTATTCACTCGAGTCGTAGTTGTGGAGATGGCGGCTAAGTAGGCAGACGGTGCTTGTGACCTAGTGAGTCTGATGATACTTATCAGTGATTCTTTTGTTTCAGTGTAGCAACGTTTTCAGTAGATTAAACTTTACGAAAAGCTATGCTCTGATTGGATCACTGCAGATCTGCATCTTGATCGAAACTGGAAAGTTTTCATTTTCGGAAATGTTGCGAAGAGAACTTTATATGTGACCGTTTGTGCGAAAAAGTTGTACATGGTTGATTAAGCATGATCACGTCATCGAATGAGAGCATGAAAATTGCCTCCCCGAAATGAAGAGCTGGTTGCGCCCCTGCAACAGGTCAGTGTGATGTAATAATATTTTTAATGCCACTAATAACAATACAATCAAGCAATATCTAGAAATTTCTGCAATTTCGCCTCAATTGCTTGAGTAGTCCCATAATGTTACGAATGACTGTAAAATACAGTAGTTCAATTTTCCATTCACAGTGGTCTAATGTAAAAGCATTCAATTCACAACCTTCGCCTAATTGCTGGAGGCAAATTTAGCAAAATAGGGTCTTCTTGCGTTAAACTGAAAAAATTCTCCACGTATAATCAGGCGTGGATATTAGAAGAGGCGAACGTTCGTCTCCGGTCCTCCTCTTTCAGAAATGCCTTGGAGGCCCCCTTGAGAGTTTCGCACTTAGTTTTTGCATTGTTTTCGTAAAATCTTATCACTCTAATGCCATATTTAATAAGCTCTGACGCAACAGCAAAATTTATGTGCAAATGTGGCCCTTCAACAACCAACGTGTAGACAAAGAACAATTCAAAATCAAATGACTTCAAACAATTTACAATGTGCAATGGACTTTCAGGCAGAAGCGAATTCCCATACAAAATGAAAACTTGAACTTGCTTTCAACGAATAAAAGTTCCTGTATAAGTGTATAGCATGTGTAAAATATAGGTCTCCTTCCTGAGAGTTTGCCTCTGGCACCTAATTCTAATATCCACCCTTGCAGATAATAAAGAACAAATGTAATGCAAAGGAATGCGGGCCCGTAGCAATTGCTACTATTGTTAATCCAGCACTGCATAGAAATTAGGGAAAACTGACTTAGAGCCTGACCAAAATTGATCATTATGTTACTGGCTTATGAATCAAACCTTTCGAATTTCTGTATTACGTTAACTATTTTCTGTGGAGGCAACAAACAATAGTTGCTCATTCTCTTTGCAGATGTAACCTGAATACACGTTTCTCCAAATCTGACGCTTCTTTATGGTCTGATTCCCGATCTCAACACTTGCAAACCGACGTTAAACATCCGCAGTCTCGCATGCCAGAACGTCACATCTCAAGACCATTCGTTTCAACAAGCTGCGCACACCTGTCTAAGCCAGCAGCGTCCCATACGCTTTGTCTGATCTCAGGTATCTGACGTAAACGTTTAAAGCACAAAACATGCGTTGACAGAAGCGCATGACAATAACAGCAATATTACAGCACAAGTGGTTCTATGTCTTGCGTCCGATGTGCGTTGTTCGATTTTAGAAAAAAAACAAGCTGCGTAAAGTGTCTCATGCAATTGCTGACCTGCATTAATATCGACCAAATACCATTTGAATTATATGCGGTCAACAGCACAAGTGCCAGATGGCAGAACCAAGACAATATTTGCGGTAGTCTGCAACAATGGCAGAGATGCTTGCTTTTGACGTTGCACTACATTTTCTAGGACAAATTTCCTGGTGGTGGAGACTTATTTTAGCTGTTGCTATAATTGACAGTGAAAGACATTCGAGGCCTTAAAATATTGAGACTAAGCCGGAAGTCACAATTAAATCTGGAGTATGCAAAAGTTAAATGAGATAGCCAGCTACATCAGGACGCCATTGTCAGTTGCGCACAGGCGGGTTGCCAGGGTTTCGTTGTTGGAGGAAGGGTTAAACACCAAACGAGAGGGTAGGCATTGGGATCCGAACCGTGACAATGAAAGAAATTTTTTAAGAGAAACAGAAAAGGAAGCAACTTTATCCAGTGCTTAGCTCAAACTGACCATAAAGCCCCTGCGTCCGACCGCCAAATTAAATGAATTTTCAAGAACTTCAGCAACATATCTGCAAACTGCGCCTGATTGCGATTCTTATAAATCAAGTGAGAGACGGTAATAGGGAGGTTCAGAACCACTACCTCCTCACTGACGACGACGTTGGTGGCACTTCAATCGCTCAATGACGAACAGTTTCCTTTATTCAGATTGAACAGAAAACGGTCCGTTGTTACCGGCAAACCATCTGCGTAGCACTCAAAACTTTTATACGTTAATCGTTTTAGGTTCAAAAGGGGACAAGAAGCTTGAACACAAGCGTGCACCACCACAACCGCTGGTTATTTGTTTGGCTTGGCGTGAATGACCACGACGGTTTTTCGCCTTCAAACAACGGAACAGGGGTTGGTGAGTTTTGTCTCCAGGATAAAACACGGGTCCGACTTTTAAATCTGTGATCTGCCACATCTGCTGAACACAGCATTGTCCACGCGACATACAACCGCGGCTCTTGACCTTCTACACTGACAGGTCTCTCTTGAGGAGTTTAAGTGAACGATCAAAACCTTCCTGTGTCAGCAAAATCGCGCGCCGCGACCTGAACTCGTCGCCATCGGTCGATGCCGGAAGCTTATAATCGAAAGACGACGTCGCTTCGCTGGCGAAAAGCTCTTCCTCGGCGTTTGGGAAAAGATCGTCCTGTTTGGAAGCAAAGCACAAGTTGGAAGCTGTTGGGATTCGTTTGTGACTTAGAGCCAGACACAGCAACACGGTTACAACGGGGCATGGAAGGTTTCGGAACGCCAACACTCAAAACGATGTTGGACACGCCACAGTGCAGAGGTGTTGCGGGTTTGCTTCAAAACTTTCTCGCGTCTTCCTGGGTGAATGAAATCTTTCCGCATACAAGAAAATGTGATAACGTAAAAGCTATCAAAAATTTCAGGAAGTAATAGTCTAGATAGAGTTCTTGAAGCAGACGCAGTGTTGACGCACTCTACAAAATTCAGTAAATCGTAAATGCAGTGATTCAGCTTTGACGCGTTCACCTTTGATTTGAACTTCCGACTGATGCCATAACACTATAAACTAGTGTTTAGGTACGCACTATCATTCCGGCTTTAGCGTCACTTGAAAATCGCATGAACAAAATTAATAAACTATGACAGCAAGGGAAAAAGACATTGTCGCCGATAAACGAATCGAAGTTTGTGAATGATTCACGTCTGGTTTTCTAAAAAAAAAATGCCACTGAAAAAAGAAAGTGACATTGTCGAGTAATCTTGTAACGCTCGCACGTGTCTTCTACCACAGGGTTGCCAGATCTACTTTTTGCCAAGGGGCCAAATCTAGTCCAGAAAAGAGCCAAACTCTTCCACAAGGGGCCAAAAAAAGGCCAACCATTTTCCAATTTTAACAGCAGTTTAAAAAGTCATATGAACCCATACTTCGCAAGTTATGAAATGGCAATGTTCCTCAATGACAATTGTAGCTCAACAGCAAAACAAGTGCGTGATGAAAGATCGCAAGAGAACAACTTAATTTCCATGTGCAGCCATAAACTGAGATAAATTTGCCATCCTCGATAAGTGCTAAAGCGATCAACAACAATCTGAACAAAAACAACAAACACATGCACCACCTGTATAACAGTAAGTTAGTAACGTAACAGTTCTCACCGCTACCTCTACAATTGCAACAAGTGACAGGTACGTATTCTGATGAACTTACTTTCACATTAACTCAGAAACTCTAAGGATGGAAAAGAGCCAAAGGGCCAAACGAACATTTTGGGGCCAGCGAGTGTTATTTGGGACCAAATTTCTGAAATTTGGCCCCAAAAGGGTGAACCTGGCAACCCTGCTCTACCATCTTCATGGCAGCAGCGACAATTTGTTCCACCTACAGAAAAACACGGGAACTCACTTTCTTTTGTAACGATTCCCCGCTCGTTAATTCGTATGTCTTGCATAGCATGACGTAATGTGTGAAATCGTATCTGACTTTGTGCTTCCTCTTCTGCGCAGCTGGAATTTCTTCGGCGAGCCTCTCGAACATGGGTAAAGTGACCTGGAAGCAGGTTATCCACATTTATGGTTCAGTACGTCAGTATTAACAAAAACATCGCTTCCGAGGTAGACTACTGTGGCATATACGCGCATTTGTCGGGTACATCATCCAGAATCGCAACTGCAGAAACCGCTCGTGTCGAAAGTCATACTTTAGACATTGCTACACTCGAAACGCATGACAACTGCGACTCAGGACAATATTCCCTTAACGTTGACTCACTGATCACGGAGGCATCGTGTGGGGGAGACATGTCGCGGGTCGAGTGTTTGAGGGCATTATGATGCTATTACAGTGTGAAAAATATCAAGGAAACAGTGGCTAGCCTCAGGGTTGGGGGAATCAAAACAGAGCTTGTTCCCGGGGTCGGTGACACTTGCGACGCCACTGTTATTGAACAAAAGCATTTACTTCACAGAACGCTGCAAGGAATTTCTCAGCAGGACCAATGAGGAAGAAAAATTTTAACTGGGTTCTAAACAGCGATGTTCTACAGCCACAGAAAATCCTGAAGTATATAGACACTGGAAGCTTTAAACATGTGAGGTTAGTCTTCATTAGAGATCCGGCGTGAGGCAGTAGCGACAAGAAAGCAAACTACAATTGGTGAGCTCCCTCCATCGAAAGTAACACAAAGATAACCGGTCCAGATACAGGAAAAATCGAACAAGCTGCAGGCGCACTTAAAAATGAAACGCTGTAAACGGGTCCAGGCTGAATGTTTTACGCAACTGCTTCTGAATATTGCCGGTACTTTTCAACGAAAAAAAGCTTTATGTGCGCCAAACACCAAGCAACCATAACTATGTTATTGGTTGTTTGGCCTATTCAAAAAAGTTAGTCCAGGACCAACAAATTCAGCAAAAACGCAGGTCAACACACACTGTTGACAGCAGGATTTAAATGTACACAGTACAATAATAGCCGGCGAAGTGGTACTGTTGGTTGAGCACGTAGGCTAGTCGGAGTCCCGGTCGGATCATACGGAAGAGTAAAGAAAACGGAACTTGCGGCCAGTTCAGCCTCGTGCTCGGAGATGATGAGCGGGTGCAAAGGAAGCGGTTCACGCGCGGTGCTGCCATTGACTCGCCACCAGTGCAACATTCACTGTGACAGCAGCCGCGTGGCCCACGCAAGCGGGGATGGGCGCCGCAGACCACTGGTTACACTCCGAAAAGGAGTTGAGAAACTTGAGTGTAAACTAAACTGAACAGCACAATAATAAAGTTTAATCGACGTGCAACGAAAAAGCGCTGCATTCTGATGTCAACCACGTTGGTAATCCAAGAGTAGACACAGGATGCCCTTCTGTGAATGACCGATTGAACAACAGCGAAGAGTTTTGGTTCGCAATTACTTTATTTATCAACAAGCACCTTGCGATCGGACTGAAGAGTTTTTGTAGGAGATGCAAGATACTAAAATTTTCTGATACGCAAAATCAACTTTCAAAGTATTCAGCATGCAAGGATTCACTTTCGTGGTGGTGTTTTGCTAGTTTTGCTCTCAAGTGCAGTGACCCCAGTGGAAAAAAGTTTGAGGGAAAATTTCTTTACGACGTGAAACAAATGACAGTTTTTTCTAAAATGACAAATTCGGTCTTTGGCACAGAGGCTATTGAGATCATTCCGCAACAGAACATTTTGATCAACAGGATAAAATTCTGGATTTCGGATTCTACACAAGGTCATGAATAAAATCAATTGCAATGTTTCTAACGATTCACCTCATCACAGTGATATCAGTGCCGAAGACTGTTCACAAGCTTCTTAACACCAGAAAATAAAACTGAACCAAACGTGGTCTTTCAAAACCACGGTCGTTTCACAAATCAGTCATTTGGCAAGTCAGGAAACTTCGAAGTTGTTTAAGAAAGCCTCTATCGACGGAAGACCTATCTCGTCTGTTCCAGTGTTTGTAACTTTTTCGATGATCTCTTTTCAAATATTCTCATCGCTAGGCTATTTCTTGAGCTCATCAGAAATTCATTATTTTTTCCAATACATTTCCGATAAAAACAAGAAACATCCTGGCAAGGAGTCGCGTCAATAACAAGCCGACAAATTGTCAGGTCGCGAGTCTCGAACATTCAGGTCCCTGTTTTTTAGCAAAGTCTCACTCGGATCAGCTAATAACATCCTCATCGGGACACAAACTGGTGTACTCTTTTAAATACGTAGGGAAGCACACCCAAATCCCTGACTCCTGCAGCGTGTAGGTCGTCATTGCAACTCTCATAAAGGTATACTCAGGGGCGCAACTAGGGAGGAGCGAAAGGCGCGTTCCATCTCCGAAATTTTTGAAAAGGGAATTATTGAAACCTTGAGCAGAAATTGTCATGAACGCGTAAGGCCAGACATTTATTAGAGCTCACAATTCTCACCCCTCAATTATTTTTTCTGGCTACGCGCCTGTGCATGGTGCGCGATTATGTTGGACTGTGGCCCACAGTTGAATTCATGTTTTTGCCACATCACTATACAATTACGGAGAACTACGGAATGAACAACGCGAATGATACGGTCTTGTTACGAGTGCAGGCCAAGGTTTGAAATCTCTACCAATCATCTCGAATCCCCACACCTTCCCAAAACCCGCAACATTAACAGTTTCAGCTCTTTTTGAGACAAATGCTGTTTGCGCGTAGTAACGGTTGCTGTTTTANTCGGTTCCATGAAGATANTAACCGTAAGAGGAAAACTTTTTGCAACAGATATAAGCAGGGGTGCACAAAAATATAAGTTATGGCGGCCGTGCATAAATAAAAACTCCTTGTCTACTGTATCAAAATGTTTAGTGGCAAATAGACAAGTGTAGAAGCAGGCTAGGCCCAGTGTGTGAAAGCAGAACAGAAACAATGTAAAAAAACGAATAAAAGTTTGGACTCACTGGCGGCCGTAGATCACAAAAATAAACGTAATGCGGCTGGCAATAGTGAAAAGCTTGTGCAACCATGGATATATGCAATATTATTATTTTCAAGGAACATTGTGCACGAGAGAACTTCAGTCATAGCAACTGGTAAGCTTGGGCAACATCCAGCTCAAAATTCTTACGCTAGTAGAAACATGATAAATAAAACAGACCTATAGGAAAATGTACAGTTTTCCTAAGTTGAAAGTGCATACGGCGTACGATATCGTGCCAGTGCACCCACGATTGCAACCTGTTTTTTTCGGTCATGAACCGAATTTTGTTTTGAAATGACGGAAAAAAATTGAGTCAATTCGGTCATAAATGTTTTTTTTCAATCATAAAAACTATCCGAAAACGAAAAATTGGCAGACGCCTTTAAGCTATTTCGGACAATTGTCGTTCACTGACGAACTCTTCAAATTTGCTCTTCTGCTATTCACAACATGCCCAACCATGCTAGACACACGTTCACTGCGCTAGTTCTCACCACGCCAAACGCATTTCTTGCAAGAAAACTGATAGCTGGAAACTCCAATCTGTGGTCTCGCCCACCACTGGAGAATGTCGTTGCACCTTTGTAACACAAGCTCTCTGTAGCATTGAATTTCTGGGCCCTGTCACTTTCACTTGCATTGGGTCAACATTCAGTTACCAGCACAAATAATTTATTATCCCGCACTCGCCGCGCAAACGCGGGTACCGGCAACCCACGAGCGTTAATCCGCCCCGCGCAGGATTCTAATGCACAGGGATTGTATTGTATAACCTCTTCACTCCCACACAAAACGCAGTAGACTTACGCATACATGGCAATAACAAGGAACACACGGATACGTGAAAGAAGAAAGAACACGAAGATAGTTATGTGGCGGTAATAGAAAAGCATATGTTTAATAGCGCTAACACGATCACATGAAACAAGCGTATCTGTGGGCTGTGGCACTGTTAAAGCACACGGATGGATGGCGCCAACACGATTGCTATAATGTTTGGTACCGTTGCACACTGCTGCGATGACTTCCAAGGAGACAGAGTGATAAAATGCATGTGGAGTGGCAGGCTGCGAAGGACCAGTGATCATTTGGCCTGCAGACCTCGAGGGCGAAAGCTGCTTATAGTGTTTACAAAGGGAACAGTTGGTTAATAGAAGTGAGTAAAAGTCTGGTACTCTGAGTGTAACGTTTAATATGAGCAATGCGTTTGTATGACTGAAGCAAAATGCGTTGCTGGGAAGTTCAAGCCGTTAGAAGGAACTGGTTTAACTTCGCCACATAAAACTTTTGCAGTTTTTACATATTTTGGAAATATTCGTGACAGCTAAAGAGGATATGCGTCATGACAATTATGGATATGATGATTCATGCATGGGAACGGAAATTCGTTTACTGCTCGGCAGACACATGATTCGCAACAAGAATGGAGACTAAAGACATCGCACCACTACTTTATACAAGAGTTCAATGTGACCAATTTCAGTGAATGCAACAAAAACCTAAGTGATTGCACGCCAACACATGGTTAACGCGCGCCATCAATCGTTCTAGTACCCGAGCAGCACATTCTTTTATATTCCGCTGTAAAAAGTGTCAAACACGGTTTATTTTTATTTCTAAAAGAATTTCTGACCACATTTGTATTGCACTGCACCTCAACATTTTCGCATCTAAGTTTGAACGTGTTTTTGGCAAAGCAAATAGCTGATTTTTAATTTGTCTCGTATTATAGCAATGAATATCTGTAACGAGTTTAAAATATTTGTTAAATGTAACCGGTAGCTGTCAGTTTTTGTATTTATACATGAATTTGCTCACTTCAAGACTAAATATCTTTCAGTTGTATTATTTTTTGCGCTTTATCAATGTTAGTAAATTTACGAGTTGCTATCAGACATGGGGTATCGTAATCGATTGCAATCGATTACTGTTTTTTGAGTAATCGTAATCGATTGAACTGACCAAAAACGAAATGTAATCGTGATCGATTACATTGCCAATTTAATCGTAATCGATGATTACTTTCGCGATTAAACTTGGACACCTTCACCCTACATCACTGTGCGATGAACCACGGTTGTGGTGGCTGGGTTTCCTCCTTTATCATTGTTTGTTATGGTTATGTTTCAGGGGAGGCTATTTACCCGTCTATGTGGTTTAAATCCAGACAGTCCAGGGGCAAGAACATTGTTTCTAGCGAATTCTCGCTTTGTTCCAGCTAGCCTTCCTGTTGGCCGCCTGAAGTAACGTAGTGAGTCTAGTCGAGTGAGATGCAGCAATGAATGAAAATAGGAGCTCTTCTTATAAAGGGGTTCACACTTCGGCAACAGAACAGCGGGATATTACGAGGAAAGGTGTCCGTTTCATTTATATACGTTCATAGAGAACTTATGAATGTACGTGCTGGAGTAGGCTATGTATATAATTAGTACAGTAATTTCTATACAAGAAATTACCTTTCTTTCAGATGAATAAGGTATTTTAATCCAAGTGGAAAGTACTTTTCAACAACACTGATAACTAGCATGTCAACCGTGATCCACCAGATACTGGTAAAAAAAAAACTCAACGAAACCAGTGAGGTTTTGTTAACCATTACTATTGGTCCATTAGACAGATGCCCACCTATATTGGCATCACTGTTCATTTAATTTCAAATTAAAAGCTGCACACTGTTATGTTGGCTTGCAGACGATCGTAACCCGCAGTTAGAAGAAATAGTCAGCAATTTTGAAATTATTAACAAGCGAATTTTCAGCGTTGCTGGACGAATGTTCAAGTCTGATAGATGTTTGACTGATAAAAGATTTGAAGCGTTGATGTTCATCAACCGTAACAAAGAATTTTATAATTGATTATTTTTGTTTAATCAATATTCTAAAGTGTTTGTTGCAGTGGAGTAATTGACGGGAAGGAAAAGGGGCGATTTGACTTCCCTGGCCAGCTAAATGTAACCCCCCACTTAGCTTATATTTCGGTTTTAGTATCCTTTTAATAGGTTTTTGGTACGTTGTCGTCTTTTCGCGTTTTTCGGAGTATTTTCCGTTGATTTATGGTTTCAGTATAGCCATCCACACCCGGATTCACCATCATTTCTCAATTTTTTTCTGAGTGTTGACTAGTAGGTCCCTTACAGAGGCTAGTGGGACTCTTTCAGCTAAGTTTCTCCTCTAGCTCAAACCTCTAGTTACGCCACTGGTTTGTTAACTGCACGAACATCTCAGTAAACAATCAATGTTTTTTTCTTTTTTCCGGTGCTTGATCCTTACAGATTATTAATTTTGTCTATTGCATTGATTCGTATCGTGTGTTGTCCGAAAATATACTTACATAAAACTATGCAAATGGGTTTTGTTTTCTTTCTTTGGATGTTTCAAGACAAATGTAATCGCGATTGTAATCGTGATTACTTACAATGTAATCGTAATCGATTACATTGTGATTTTGTTTATTCGTAATCGTAATCGAGCAGGTGGCAAGTAATCGTAATCGATTACGTTTGTGCTGTAATCGCCTCATGTCTGGTTGCTATTTCACATGCCTTGAAGCATCAATGGCTCGATTTAAAACAACCGATGTTGGCTGCAGATGATATGACGCTGCTCTTCCACATCCAATAATTCTATAATATGTACTCGTGAATTTATTAGGCTGTGAGATAACGTACGTATTGCTTGGTTACTAATATGTTTAATTTTACATATTACACCAACATATTTGGATATAGTACAACACAACTGTTTACATCTCTCTTTCCATGTCAGGTTTTCAGCTACAGTTACACCAAGGTTCTTGTAAATCAAAGTTCTTTTAATACGATACCGCTTACATTTATTTGAAAGGAATCTGTGTTTGCAGATTTAGTTGTGACTAACATGTATATTGTTTCGGAAATATTTAGTAAGAGTTCGTCTGCAGTTGCCAATCAATTACTCTTGCCATTTCACGGTCAATCATGTTTTGTAATTTTCCAAATTATGGCCAATTTCATCTAAAACTGTATCATCAGTAAAAAGTATAGCTTTCATAAGAATTGAATTGGGAAAATAGCAAAAAGAACAATGCTATTACCTTACACATTTCCCTGTCTTGTCAAATGGAATGCTGCATATTTAACAAAACACTTATCTTCGGTCCAAGATTTCAGTGCCCGTGACCAGTTACCCTGGTCAGNACGTACTACATACATTTGCAAAGCTCTTCAACATATTCGCTGTTGTGAAACGTGGCTTTTTACATAAAAAAAGTCATAGTGATGCTGGAAAAAAGTGTTTGTTCAAAAGTTTTCTAGATTACCTCGTAATGCATAATTATACATTCAACAGATGGAGTCACATTATGCGATAATTATATATACTCGCTTATTAGCCGCGTCCGCAGATAAGCCGCAGCAGAAATTTTAACCATATACCGAGAATCAAGGGTAATTCACGAATAAGCCGCAGGTCAATTGACCTTTTCACCGGTGAAGACTTTGTTACAAGTTTCGGCATATTGAACAACCTTTAACTTGAAAGCAGCATCATAAGCACAGCGTTTTCGTTTGTTGACTGAAGACAATGTTATGGCTATTGTCGTTCACAAATTTAGCCCACACAGCAAAAACGTTAAAACCACAGCTGAAACAACTGCACTTTCCCCACGAGGCCGACCACGTTATTTGTTACAGCTACGAGACTCGTCACACTGTTTATTGCGTAACAGTAAGGAGGCACACTTCCTACTCTTTTAACAATGAGAATCAGGTTTACTGGAACAGCGCAGGCTAGTGGTCAAACGTACTAGAAAAATCTTACACTATGCATTATGTAAGAATATTATAAGAATTTATGCATAAACACAACTTTCCGGTATCTGTGTCAAGCATACTTGTCTGTACTCTTTTATCCCGTTGACAGAGACATGATAGCGCCCCACTTTCGCCCATTGCCAAATGGCATTTGCGGTTCAACTGGATAAACGAAATTCGTTGATAGCTCATGCGAAAACTTTGTCCCTCTGGGTATGTTGCGCGTATAAGCCGCAGGCTAAATACAGGCCATATTCCAGGTAAAAAAAAGTGCGGCTAATAGGCGAGTATATACGGTAACATTTGCTGAACCCTTGTGCATACGGCACAGCATTACGCACACGGCACAAACGTCGCCCCATTGACGTCATTAGCTGTGGTAAAATACTGTATCGCTCATTTTCCAACAAGGCTAAGTCAAGGCCTTCTCGAGAAAATAGGCCTTGCTTAAGTACAGCAAGCCGGGGGCGCCACAGGAATATGGCAAGTTAAAATTCAATAGAAAACTTGGTTGTACTGTCTCTTCAGCGACACTAATGCAAACGCGCACGCCGATTCCAATGAGGAATTCCACTTACGCATACCACAACCTATGGACTAAAAAAAAGAAAAAAAACATAACTTTTCTCGGAAAGATCTAAACTTCGACACGTACCTGCGGAGGTACATTGACAATCCTTTCATTTATGATTAAGCCCACGCACGTAGAAGATGCAGATACGTCATCGGAGCACGTGCTTTCGTTGATAACCTGCAGTGATATTCAAAGCTTACTACCGCGTAGCAGCAAAGAAAAGCATTGGCAGTCATTGAACGATCGAAAAAAATCACACACTTTTCGACCTTCCCTTTGAATTCTGTGCAACACTCACACCCAATTTGAATGTCCACTGCTGATGGAAAGCATTTTTCCCGCAGAGAAAATTTTCCGCTTTGCATGTCAGTGTATTCCTTGCTGTACTTAATTTTAATGATTCAGACTGAACTCGAAGAAAATAGATATGTATTTGAACTAAGTGGAAAGTAAAATTAGATAAAACCGAGATTTACTGTAATCGTTACCACAAAGTTATTTAATTTGAAAAACCTCACTGGTGACTCTTACGTCTACGTACAGCAATAGAATTTTGCCACATCCAGCACCGACCTAAACGCAGCTGATCGCAGACACAACATACTTCAAACGAGATCACATCTTTCAACCAGAAGGCCAAAATATGTTTAAAAGAAGTTTGATAATGTATTTCCATTCAGTATTGAAAACAATTTGAGTTTTTGTAAACTTTTAAACAACAATTAAGCCGCCTGATCGATACAGTGGTGGAGTACAGCCTCATACTCACATCAGAGATTTCAAAACGGTATTTGCGCAACCTCGTGCTCGGCGTTGACGCATGGTTGAAAGGGAAAACTTTATGCTCGGCGCTGTCATAGCATTCACAGCAAAAACAACCCGCGTAGCCCAAGACGTAAGGAAAGCGGTGTTGGGTGGCAAAGGACCTTTCGTGAAACCCAAATGGGTATGCATAACGAGTACAGTCCAACTCACCTGACCATAACCCTTAAATATTATCTCCACGCACTTACGTGCCGTATAAGGCCACATAAGGTCTATAAAACAGTGCTTGCAGCCATAAGCAGAAAATTCCACGGTTAGAATGGAGTCCTGTCTGGTGAGTGTCTGGGTAACTCTTGTCAACAAAAAATCTGATCCTCCGTATGTACAAAAGTGGTGATGTGATAGTAAAGTATTACTGTCAAAGCTTAAAGCGATGATGAAAAATGTTTAAATCAGATCAAGCAGCAGCATAAGTAACTATATTTTTTGTAAGTAAATTGTTTTGCTACCAAACTTATGGCCAGAGTTAACGAACCAGTGTTGTATTACAGCCTGCTAAACAAATCAAGACAATGCTAGAAAAAAAAACAATCAGAATTGTTTACAAGTTCTGTCAAGTTTGCTGCGTGATCATATTTAGCCGTACTTTCATGAAATCTTCTTTGATTTCAAGCTTGGCGTTGCTCTCTTTGCATTTAGACAGAAGGTATCCAACAATGCTGTCACGCAGTTCATCTTTCGGTCGCGCAATTGAGTAACAGGAGACCAGCGCCAACACGTCGTCATCAGTTGAGATGTCCCTGCCGTCTTCCGGCGACTGAATTCAAAACACGCCCATCACAACAATAGCAATATCGAACCTGAGAAGTTCACGTGAAAACGATAAATCCGAACCAGTGAAAGCGGTTGTCGATGTAACCAAGGCAAGCAGTACCTCGCTCTGCTTCACGACTGTTCCGATGTAGTTCTGACCGATCAAAGCCTCCGCGAACGATCGCAATTTGATCGAAGAGCTTTCGGTGAACTGCTGAGCGAGCAGCTGCTTGACCCCATCGAAGTCTTGGTCTAATAACGGGAACCCTGAAAACGAAAATCCATTCAGTCAAAAAATGCTTTTTCATCGCATGAGCAGTTCTTTCAATCAACTGCTAGGCCGCACTAGATCTCGGGCAGTGGCGGATCCAGGAGGGGCCGATTGCGGTATCAACTTTATTCACCATGATAATTTAAAATGCGGAAAACAACACATCAAAACCAATACCGATTAAGTCTCGTAATTTTCGAAATGTCTCATTGTTCGCGATATAAGGCCATTATTTCGCCTTTTGTTTTGTCACAGCAGTGTTGTAAAGTATACTTAATCTCTATTCCAGGAGCGAAGCCGTTATGAGACTTTACTACAAAAAATATTACAGAAATCGCCCACCCCCCTTACTTCTAACGTTACTAGCTGGATCCGCCCCTGATCTCGGGGCAGGTGTTGAGCAACCATTCGATTGTCTCGTCATCCAGAACCATCAGGACATGCACTTCATGGGGAGGTTGATGGATTGGACAGTGGAGGACAACACGGTCAACAGCCTGTTCTTCTGCGCCACACTCACAAGCCGCAGAAGGGGTCA
>JGI24022J15233_10003871_pt1 | contig 15123 bp, 10 predicted proteins | sample Ectturendosymbi2_FD_15233 | JGI IMG/M metagenome (IMG submission 15233)
AAAAAACCCGCACCCCCCAGGCAAAAATTTTTTTTTCGAGTGCAATCTACTAGACTGGCCGATCCGTTTGAGCCGTTGAACAGCTCTCTAGCGCAATGGGCAGAGGAGCTAGGGCATTGGTAAGGCAACCGAAAACTGCTGGTTTTTTTTGCGAAAATCCCCAAAACCACCCAGATGCCAAGGTGTTAAAAATACGAAAATATCAAACTCTTACACTTTAGAATGATTTATTAAAATGTACATTTGCTGCAATTTATGGTTCAGTAAATTTACTCCCTTGGAAGATGAAATTTACTCCCAGGGGTCAATTTTAAGAACCACTGGTCTAGGACCACATTCTTAGACGTTTTCAGAAACGTAAATAAAAATGATGTAAATTTATGTTCCCTAGAAATTTGGACAGCAAAAGTGTAAATCAATATCCACCGAGAACAATGGAGAGCATGCACTACGTCTGCCAGTATCGAAAGTGTTAACAGAAAAAAGTCTTGATTTTTTGTGAAAACATTCACACTAATAATTTTGAGAAAAATTCAAGAACCAGCCATTTGATGTAGCCTAAAATAGCTATATTTTAAATGTTTGCATTGTTTTCAGTGATTGCCTAGCGCAGTGTATTTCGTTTTAGGCAGTGTCTATTTTGCCGCCAGGATGGCAGCAGTAAAAGGCTTGGTAGAAAGGAAGTAAATGTAACTAAAAGATAAACCTACAGCCTAACCTTAACCCTAACTGTAGCCCTAAGCTAACCCTAACCTATCCCTAACACTAAGCTAACCTAACCCTAATTCTAATCCTATCCTAACAACTCTAACCCGTAAAGGTAACACCTAAGCGGAGCTTGGAAAAAAAGCAAAGAAAAAAACAAAACGAAAATCGCCAAAGTGAGAGTCGAACCGCAAACCATTCACATAGCAGCCATAACACCTAACCATTACACCACGAGCAGGACAGCGTTTTCTTGACAAAATGACCTTTTTGTTTGTATTGCGTCATGCCACGAAACCAAATCATCGACTGTCAGCACAATAGCTCCAGCCGATCTGTTGCTGCCAAAAAATCGCCGGTAAAATAGACACTACCTTCATTTTATCTCATGGTAATTTGTTCTGATATTAAAAACACGTTATGAGTTTTCTCCTGATTTGGTTACTATGTGCCTAAAATTAAATAAGCTATTAGATGCGCAGTGCTGACTCATACCATTTGTTGTTGACAATATTGCATCATCTCATATTAGTTAAGCATTATCAGTTGCTTTATTTATTGTCATTGTTAACTTCTGATTGGTCTGTTTTGAATTTTGCAGGATTTTATTGTAAATAATGACATCTGTGCGTGTTTGTAAAAATGCATTTTGCACAATTCAACGTGCATCCTTGTGGAAAACACCTTCAAACAATTTGAGATGCTTCTCATCTAGTGGACTTTTTTATCAAAAAACATTGTTCAACAAAAAGTTTCAACTATATTCAAAGACTCGAAATGTAAGTGTGTTAAGTATAACCCAATCACTCCTGTTGGTCAAGATTGATTTTTTGTATCAGGTCTAAATTCTCTATCTTACTACAACTTATTGTAAAAAGTTTTTTGCTCTTTACTGCAAACCAGTGAGTTTCAGGGCGATTCCATGCAAGCGTCAACCACAGACTATTTTTTCAAACTAAGCTCGGACATATTTTATTGATAAAATGTAAAACAAGAAGCTTTGAAGTTTTTCTTTTTTTGTGGAACACATGTTATGTGCAGCATCATCTAGTGTTGACATGTGGAAACTAGTGGACGATGAATAAATTTGAATGTGTTAAATATACATAATTTGTTTTTAAAATTTNTTGATGTTGGTAAAACTTTTTAANAGTTACTTTTTGGTGAATCATTGAGTGCAGGAGATATGTTGTTCTTCAATGCTTGAAATTTCTAAGTTGCATGTTACCACCGAAATATTACAGCTTTTTTTGGCAAAGATATATGACACGCATCACATTTTTTGCATTAAGTTCCATTGAGAAAGGTTTACAAGTCACTTTTTGATTGCATTTCAAATTATCTTTAAATTACCTCTTACCGAAAACATCCCATTAATGATTTTCTTACTATTTAGATTTGGATCCACGCTTGTGCTAACTAGCAGATGGCTCAGCACACATTCACAATACAGTTACCACTCTGACACACTGTGTGCATAACTTATATTAACGGAAAAACAGTAGACATACATCACGGTCTGACGCCAAATGCAAACTGCCTTGTCACATGAAAACTCATGCTTTACGCTCGGTGGACTATGACCATATATGGTAACATGACAACCCATACGTGTCTGGAATTCATGACATCATAATACTGACATCACAACATTACATTCCCTCTTTTCGTCAAAAGTAAAGCACAGACATGTTACTTCAAACTACAGGTAACATTTGTGCCTTTGACAAAATAAGATAACTACTAGCTCTTGAGCATTCTCCCAGTTGCGTATTACAACTCTCACGCTTTTACAATATAAGAAAGTGAAAGATACGTGACAAGTAATTTTGGAGACACAATCAAGAAAATAACGTTTTACCAACATAAACAAAGAAATAGCACGTTTGCCATCATCAGCGAATATCACATGAACACACATAGTCAGTTTACCTGGCTGTTTAAGGTTACATCGTGATCTCAGAGTAGGTTCAGACGGCACTGCATTATGTTCGCAAGATACAGGTGGCACATTAACTTCAGAAGAACAAACATTTTTGCGCTATGTCGCTGTCAATCGAACTATCACGGTCATTGTCCGAATTGCCACTGTCAGCACTATTGAGCAGAAACTCGGAATCATCACCATGCTGATACGGCTTGCAGTGGCTTGTATGACGACGCAGTGAAGCACCATTGCGTTCGATCATCGGTTCCCCTCTGTTTCGCAACAACAGTCCGTGGAACTGGATCAAAGTTGGAAGACAGTTTATTCAACTTTGGCGCTCTATCAACCACTTGATTGCCAACTTCAATAGACGGTTCTTGAGTGCAGCCTTTAACCCCTTAACTCCTTGAGAGCTGGCCTACGTGATATTCGTACTTGGATTTCGGCCTAAAAAACAGCAGTTTTCGGTTGCCTCACCAACGCCATAGCTCCTCTGCAAATTGCGCTAAAGAGCTGTTCAAGAGCTCAAACGAATCGGCCAGTATAGTAGATTGCACTTGAAAAAAATTTTTTGCTTGGGGGGTGCGGATTTTCTGTGACTGACGTCATAAGTGAAGTAGTTTTAGGGTCATTTTGGCTCATGTCACCTGGCCTAGGGCCCAACCGCTAGGCCAAAGTGTTTCGCTGAAGTGTTCATTAGAAAGTATGCTCAGGTCCGAGTCTTTTGAGCCTTTGATCAACTTTCTAGCGTTTCTGGTTCAAAACTTAATTAGCTAATTAGTAAAATATTTTTACTAACTTACATCACAACTTTTGAACCCGAAACCCCAGCAGGCCATCCAAAGTATCAAAAGACTCGCATTGTAGCCTAGTTTCCGGTAAAAACTTCAGCGAAATACTATCACCTAACGGTTGGCGCCCAGGGCCAGGCGAAGTGGACCAAGGTGGCCAAAAAGTCCTCCACTTATGACGTCAAAAACCGCACCCCAAGCAAAAAATTTTTTTTCGAGTGCAATCTACTAGACTGGCCGATCCGTTTGAGCCATTGAACAGCTCTCTAGCACAATGGGCGGAGGAGCTAGGGCGTTGGTAAGGCAACCGAAAACTGCTGTTTTTTTTGCGAAAATCACCGAAATCAGGCGGCTCTAAAAGTGTTAATATCCGAATTATGATCCAGTTGTTAAAAAAATATTTCTACGCAAAATTGTTGTCAAATATGAACCTGAAAACTAGGCTGTTTGTTGTTATCTCATTCTAAAGTAAATTTGGGGGCAATGGGTTCATGTGCCGAATCGGGGACCTCTGGTCCATTGGTCCTACATGCATGGAATTTTGCATTTTTTGTTGTCAGTAATTTTATATGAGGTAAACAAAACTAAAACAAAAACATGACTTGAAGCGTCACGGCAAAAAAGAAACATTCTGAAGAGCTTGTGGTTTGAAATTCTGTTTTTCACGAATGGTGATCAATGTACTATGAAATGATTGTTTTTTATCCTAAAACATGTTGTTTCTATAAATCATAGCAATGTAAAGACAAGCAACAATATTTTTTTAAATATTCACGCTAGTTGTGAAAACATGATCACATTTCACGCCTTAAAAATTTCAAAGTCATGGCAGTTTTTCTGTTGGAAAGGTATGATTCTTGTTTGTCTCTTACAAAACATTCTGCAACTGCTAAAAACTTTGCACTCCGAATGTTTCATCAATTATCAAAAAAGCATTGCACTTACCAAAAGCTGTAGCAACGTTCACTGCAAATTTTCAAAGCGTTTGAAAATACACCAGAATCATGAGTGAAGTAAAGTTATAGTGTTTGAAACAATTTTGTTTTTTTCAGACACAGATGCACATTGCATTTACTCAAGAATAACGGTTTTCCCACTGCATGATAGGTTTTTGCATCTTTACCGAGTCGCTCCCACCTCTGGCCAGTGACCAATCTTATCTCCCCGTATGCCATCTTGTGGTCTGCATGTTGCTGCAGAACTGCTTTTTGGTGCAGATCCATCAGACATCAATTCAAGAGATGGTCTTCCTCTCTTTTTGGAAATTATTTCTTTGCCTTTTTTATCAAAGCTTCTGCTACACTGATTTTGAAGCTCAACAACTCTTTTTGTTTTGAATTTGAAACGCTAAAACAATCGCAATCTTGTCTGTACAAAAGCCATCAATTCACGACAGCTACATCAACCAGATGAAAAAAACGATGGTAATATTTTTTGATCTTATCCCAATTCTGTAATACGATACTAAGCGCCACTAGTGCATCAACTCCTCACATGTTTTGGTTGTATTTACCAACAATGGCTGGACAGCAATTACTGATGCTTGTCTTTGTGACCTGTCCCATCTATCAACAGTGCACAACGAATAAACGCTTGTGCAGGTGCTTGCTGATGTGACTGGCCGGTTGTCAAACCATCTCACTGCTCTCACTACAATACCATCAATTGTAGTTTCTTCTTCTTCAAAACTTCCTCTTCCCTTTTGCTTCAACTCCTTTTCACTCTGCATTTCGCATCCTAACAAACGATTGCTTCTTTCTGTAGCAATGGTGAATATTTCCTTTTTAGCTAACTGAACTAACAAGTTGACAGATGAGAACCAATTATCAAAGTAAAAGATGTGGTTCATATTTGGTTGAACTACTTGTGACAATCTCAAGACAATATTTGAACTAGCATCAAGATCAGGATATCCTTCAATGGGCATTATTTTCCCAGTATACACTTCGAAATTGTGCACCATACCACGAGTGTCGCAAAGCATAAAGATCTTATAGCCTTATTTGTGGGGTTTCTTGGGCACATACTGCTTCAGCGAGGAGCGACCTTTGAATGGCACCATTTGCTCATCAATGCATAAAATCTGTTGCTGTGGAATTTGTTGAAATTTTGGAAGAGTAGTTCTAGCAGAGGCCTGATTTTGAAAAGCTTGTCACGGTCTGGATCGTCTATAAATGGCATGTGAGTGTTGTCATTGAAGTGCAGGTTTTTCTTGATTGCTTCCCACCTGATTCAAGTCATGACATCAGCTACTTGACTGATTCGGGTGTTTGATGCCCAATACATTCTAGATCTAGGTAGATTGAAAATGGACATATACATACAACAACCTACAAATTGCTCTAACTCACTTTGTGTCACACGCAGCGGTTTTCCTGGATCACATTGAACAGCAAAGAGGTTACTTTGCTCCACAAGAAATGTCATTACCTCTTCACAGAAGAAATGCTGAAAGTAATTGAAAGATTGTTTGATTTCCTCTGATTCAGGTACAGATCCTCTCCAACAAGGAAAATTCAATCGAGACTGTTCATCGTACGAGTCAACATGCTTCCATAGAGGCCTTCATTGCTGTGTTAACTGTATATTTGGCATTGTTGATGCAACAATTGCTGGTTCTTCCAAAATAGACGAACCTTAGGGCTCTTCCTCCTTTCTGTTTGAATTACTGTTGCAAGTACTGTAACTATGAAATTCCAGGTCATAAGTGTCTTCAGAATCAGATGATTATGATTCGCTGTAAGGTCATTTTTTTGTTGGAAGAACATAGTCTGGATCCTCATCACTGTCGTACAACTCACTATCATTGCTTTCACATTCGGGAAGTCTAACTTTGTAAATCCCTTTCTTGCCATAAAAAGATTTGGGATTCATTTAGAAAGAGATAATGGCCCTTCCACCAAACTGTAGACACAATCAAACAGCAAACAACTGCAAAAAAAAGAAAACAACCTACAGTACCCAGACTTGCAAACCAATACTGTTTATCCACACTTTTACCAGGCAATTTTATAAGAAAAACGATTTTGGTACCAAGTGGTTTTGGCGTGCTTGCTGCTATGTAATTTTAAAAAATGTATTTCAAACAAGTGAAAATTAAGAATGCAAATACATTTTGCAATCAATTCCTTACCTGCCTGTGGTTTTTCATGTTTTTCTGCTACACCAATTGGCCACCGCTTCACGTTTTGATAGGACATTGCCACATGTTTCAAAAAAAGGAAAAGTATCCTGTGTAAAATGATGTACAACAGTGAAAAGGCTCCTAAGAAGAAATTGTGTACTGTGGCACTTTACAACTAGGCCTAAAGTGAACCAAATTACATAGCATGTATCAGATTCCTGTACATCTCAATGAAGTACGTTGTGTAACATATGTTGGCAGTAAAGGTATGCTAGTGTTTGAATGACAGTTTTTAATGTTTTTTTATTGCATGTGAAGTAGTTTTCTTTCATTTTTATGGCCATATATAATAATAATGACATATTTTTGTTTTGTTGCAGGAAACTGGCATGCCATTTTTGACTGTACACTTGACAAAAAAGCCATTGCTGCAAATTCGATGCATGGGCCTTGATCCAACTGGATTGGATGAAATTGAAGACAGGGTTATGACCAATTTGAAATTATATGACAAAATAGATGCTGATAAGGTATACAAGATCATTGTATCTGGTGCTATTCTTTGACAATGCTGTCTGATTTTTCATGTGTTTGTTGCTTTCTAGTCCGATAGCAACATGCCACTTTTTTGATGTTGGTATAATTTAGGGTTTGAACAACGATGTTTGTGCCATATTTTGGTTAATTGAAATAAACGTTTGGTGTTAAGCAGTTTTTGTTTCATGTATAGTTGTGTGCGTAGGCTTTCCTAAAATGAATGCTGCAATGAACAGAGATCAGATCCTTACGACAGATCAACATTAATGTTAAAGATGTACTGATAATATTAAAGATGAACAGAACAGAGATCAAATCCGTACGATAGACCAACATTAATATTAAAGATCTATTATAATTTGATGTGTTCAGCATCAGTATGTCTGATTCTTCAAATGCAAACATCAGGTTTAGTAGTGCATTTTCTAAAAAACATTTGAAAACTTAAATGTATGGGTACATACTAGTTTAACTTCAGCTGTCTATTTTCAGTCAAATTTTTGCTTGCAAATTTGTTGCATGTTGGCAAGTACATGGTTAACCACAGGTTTTCCACCTTGATAATAAACAAATGTTAACAGTTGTGGTGCTATCATAACGTAACAATGTTTGTTTAGACTAGTGTGAAAACATATTTAGTAAATATTGTAAATATATCCAACCTGAAATTTTAGAAATATTTTTGGCCCTGTTCTGAAAAGGCTAGCTTTGAATAATATCTAGTTGTTTATCATGTTGTGTAGAAGTTTGTTTTTTGATGATGAATATACTCAACAGTTGGTCACAAAAATTAAACTTGATTTAACTAGCTTTCAACAATTTAAACAATGCACCATGTCATTGCAGAGATGTGGACTATTTATTTTGCAGCATTGGCAGTTTTTGTCTAATTCTCAGATGCATTTGCATTGTTTTATGTCAGGAAGTGTAAAATATGAAAACGTTTTGTTGGAAGTTATATCAAACTTGATTGAAACGTTTTTTGAATAGAACTAGATTATAATGTTTCCTAAAGTTTGTTTCGTAAATGGTGTCCTATACGCCTAAGGTGCAACAGAAATCAGATATAGTTAAACCAATGCGTCCAAATCTGAACTTTATACGAATTATTGCACTATTTTAACTTAGTGTAATAAACCTTTCCTTAGTCTTAATTATGCCAGAAAGCTCTCCTTTGGATAAGAGCTGATAATGCTTGTGCAGCAAGCAAAATGTGTACTCTGTAGACCTCAACTGCTGTCAGAAGATATCTTTTGACAGATAGTGCTTTTATAAGAAAGAGTGCAATACAACCATGACAGGTTTGATCATTGACATGCAGTACTGTTACGTCTGTGGAAAGGAATCTTTCGTAGCCAGTAATCAAAGCAATTAAACTGATCATAGCAGAGTATCATCTACTAGGCACCTTCAACATTTATTCAAATAGAGCTTCAGCTCCTATTCAGATACAAACTCACTATTGTCTGTTTGAATGCTGGGCATGCATATGTTGAATGCTGGGCATGCATATGTTGAATGCTGGGCATGCATATGTTAAATGCTGGGCATGCATATGTTGAATGCTGGGCATACATATGTTGAATGCTGGGCATGCATATGTTGAATGCTGGACATGCATATGTTGTGCATTGCCACAGATTTAAATTAGAAAAAACACCTTGTTGACATTTATCCACTCAACATCAAACTGGTGATGTGTTTTCGCGCTTGTCTTATCTATTCATTAAATTTTATGGCATTGCAGTTCACCGTACTCGGCGTACGAAAAATACCGCCGTAGTGATGTTACAACCAATGGTTGCAAGTATATAGCGGGGCGAAATTTTTCCTCGGATTTCAACTACGTAGGAGTTTGCAACTTCGAGAAGCAACATCCGCACAGAAACACTCGTTGCCGTCCTTTGATTGTATAGAGTTTTTGTTGCTGAAGAACTCGTTTCTTTCCTTACGTGAGAAAAAGAAACTGAGCAGTGGACGAGGATTTTTGATTGTTGTTTCACTTTTGGTCCAGTCGATCCACTCCTTGCACGTCTTGTGCTGCGAGATAACATTCGGGATCTTGCGCCACCACAACCTTCATTTGGTCATATTTGAAGTTTTTCTTATAAAGATATTTGCTATTCCTATGTGCTTTTTCTTGTTCATCATCAAGTCCGCACACAAGCAAATTTGCTTACTGACCCAAATGATTATTTGGTTGATCGTTTTCGTATAGCTGCGTTATGCTGTCATCGTGTTCAGTTGTCTTGACTTGTGTTCCGTCTGCTTTAACGTTAGTACAGAGATCAGCCACTTTGTTCAGCTTTGCAGTCACTGCTTTGATGGTTTGCAACATTTACGTAATGCTTTTTCAGCGATATCCCCAGTTTGATTCAACGCCCGAAGTAAGCTGACCAGTAGACGTAGTGTTGTTAACCATGAAAGACAACACGGTTTACAAAGCCTAGCATCCCTCTCTTAATCAAGTGGAAAGTGCATTTTACGAAGAGACACACGACCAAGGCAATCTAAACAAGAACTGGTTTGGGGTCGCCGTTGATAGTCATTTTAGCAAAAAATTGTGTTGAGATTTAAGAGAGATTTCTGTTGAAATACACACTTTCGCAATGGCGACTCTAATTATTTGTGTCAATATAAACATATTTTTCAGCTCTCCCTTGGATCACATTTTATGAAAGATTTAGGACTGGACAGCTTGGACCATGTGGAAATCATCATGGCGATCGAAAATGAGTTTGGTAAGTGGGGATGTCGTTCTCTCGCTGTAACTTTGCTAACCCTTTAACGCCCGCAGAAGCCACGATCGCAGCTTTTGAAGTTATGATCGACCATAACTCGTGACCAGACCACGCCGGAGCAGGGCGGCCAACTCGCGGTTCGCGAGCCACATGCGGCTCTTTGCCCAGTTTCATGCAGCTCTTATGTAATTACCAGAAGTCCCACTAAATGACATGCGTAACAATAAATGGCTTGTAAATTTCTCTCATTATCATGTTGGTGTGTGATATTTACAATAAATCTAGCTGAGCAAAGGTATGTGTGTGAGTGAGGAAGAGATGGGGTGATGTTCATGTGTGCCCGTGTGTATGATGTGGCTCTTTGCGGTAACACAATAAGAACTGTGGTTCTTGATCTCTGACTGGTTGGCTACCCCTGCGCTAGAGAGTTGGTGAAGGCATCGTCCAATATAGAAGACAGCAACGTATCTTTTGAAGTTTGTTGCGCGTAATTGTAAAGTGATTTGGGGGGATAACCCGTTTTGCTGTTGCCAAAAAATGTGTGGTTTTATTCAACAAGCCGTGGAGCAAAAACTAAACACGTTGGAAATAAATTTTGTACATAAAACTGTCAGTTATGAACGTAACTTAGCGGAAGTAATTGAAGGAAATGAGCAGACTTGTCCATCCATGGGAATGGGATTCCTATGGGAATCCAATGGGAAACGTCCCATGGAATGGGATGGGACAGGTATGAATTGTTATGGGATGGGAATGGGACAGATAAATATGTCCCATGGACAACCCTGGAAACGAGCATTTTTTGGTTGGGGCATCTTTGGACAGTTGAATGGTAATTTTACCATTAACCCTTCAATTGTCCAAAGATTGCAGAACACGTTTCTCTTAGTGTCTTACAACATCCTTCCAAATTTGAAGTGGAAATATTAAGAAGAAAACAACTTTCGAACCACTATAACGCTAGAAAGTCAGCCAAGGATCTAAACATTCAGGTTTTCGGTTGATTTCCTTTTCAAGAAAAAAAACGACCTACCCTTGTAGTTTTTTCAAGCCCGATGACGTCTTCCAAAAATCCCTGGAGTCTACCTACTTTTTCAACCCAAAAACGTTTCCCCCTCAAAACAGTGATGACTCACTTTGGTTGGAATTTTTTGTTAATTGGGGTCTTCAGGCGTAGTCCAAGCCAAAAAACGCTTCGAAAAAGCTCACAGGAAAGTGTGAAACGCATTTTTTAAATTTTTTTGAAAATTCCCAAGAAATCATTTCCAGAAAATAACAAATTTGCATTTTTTTCAAAAATGTTCAAATGTAAAAGCACCTTTTTTAAGCCCATCGGATTGATTTCTGTCTTCCGAACCTACGATGTCTTCACTGACTACCAAACTCTCTCCGTTTATGAGTTAGGACCGACAAGAACTTACAAGCCACAATCGTGCCAGGCACATGTTCGGCCATCACTCGCCAAGGGCTAGAGAGATGTCCAAAGTTGTGGAAATCTTGTTTCGATTTTTAAAAAAGTTGAAAAGTTTTGGATATAAATTTCTTTGTGGGTGACGTCATAATAGAGGTAGGCTTAGGCATTTTGACCCCCGTCATTGGGCCCTAGGCCGCAAACGCAAGAAGCAATTTTTTGTTTCTTTTATAAAAAAATTATGCGAAAATCCGCATCTTTTGAGCTTTTGATTGGTCATCTAGCGTTTGTGGTTGGAAAGTTATGGCCAAAAATCATTTTTGGCAAAAATCCAAATGTTTAGATTTCTTCCCAAAGGAGTGGAACTGTATCATTTTACATTTGTTTTTCTGGACCCTGGATTTTTTCAGTCACAGACCGAATTTTTTTTTAATGACCGAAAAAGATTCAGTCAGTGGGTCACAATGTCTGAAAAGCTAGGCAAGTGAATACTGTTACGATGAGTTTTAATACTAAATACGGGACAAATGACCGAAATGTCTCAGTGAAAAAAAAAACGGTCTGTGACTGGCTGCTTACTGTGTGGCTGGGTCTGCTGGACGGCGGTGTATATTCAATATAGTCCTTCGCAAAATTTGTGATAGGTTAAACATCATACCCAGGTTGAATACAGTTGATAAGTTAAACATCATACCCAGCGTTGTATCGGTGTTTGTTCTTAAGTATTGCCGGTGTGAAGCAAACAAAACCTTCCGTGTGCTTCGTGGCGCCTCACAATTTCTCTATCGCACACAACATGGAGACGATGTGCGCAAGCCGAACACGCAGAAAGTGAAAATAAAAAACTAGTAAAATACGAACCGCCAAATCTTGCGAGTGAAAACAAATGACTGTCGGCCTCTTGCAAAACATTTGAAACCCTAATCAAAACAATTTACATGCTTTTGTGCGCCGCAGAGCACCACAATCCGATTTTTTGTTAGTTGTTTACTTCAAAACCTGATGTTAGAATGTCTTCATTTCTCTCGCACTGCCGGATCCCTGTATGACGATGAGTGAATGAAGTTGTAGTTGGGGCGCTGTTAAAGGGCTGACTATGTTTGGCGATAGCTTGGGGAACGTCATTGCTCCTGGCAACTACGTTGCGCTTGACCGATTCGCAAAAGCGCATGAAACCGGGAAAAGAGCCGCAAGCGGACTCCTGCGCCATGACAAACCATTTATTGCTCTTGTGTTATTCTATTGCCCTTGTGATGTGGACCATGAGTATGAATCACATAAAATAAATAAAAATAAATACAGTTTTCCCGATACAAAATGTTGATAAGGTAAAACTCATACCAGGGTTAAAATACAGTGTTCCCGAATCTTGATACAAAGACACACGTCACAATCACATTTGTGCGTCAAAGCATTTGAATTAAGTTTTTATTGCTCATGTGGAAATATGTTTACATTCGAAGAGGTTTTGCGAGTTAAGTCACGAGCGTCAACTGTCATCACTTGTTTGTAGTGTTGGTGTGAAGAATGCTTTGGTGTAAATAGCTTTTGTTTAAAGTTGTGCAAAAGACTGTTAGACACGTCAATTATCTCGCTAAGGTTTGTCGTTTGATGATACTCGTTGATCCCCAGTGAGCATTACATACTGCTCACAAGCGCAAGGACCACCAGTGCAATTCACAAGGCTACTTTGGTCTTGGGCATGAGGGAATGTTTACAAAGGTGATCAAGAGCAACTTCCGAATTACCTCTCAAGGTTGTGGGTTTCATTGTGTGCAGTCAGCCAAGCAGTGGGCTGTTGGCGTTTGTCAAATCCAAAATTTGTTTTCTAAGGGCGTTGAAAATGTTAGAAAAAAATTGTTTTATTGCTTGCCCGTTTATATCTTGAACACCTAAGTCAGCTTGTCAGTCCTGCACTTGAAACGGTATTGTTATATTTCGGCCATAAGTTTTACAGGATTGGAGTTGCGTTTAAAAACGCGAAGCTAGTTTCCCTGTCAAATATATTGTGATTGATTTACTTTAACCATTTTTGTGGCTTACAACTATGAAAAAATCGATACGTGCAAGTTCTAATCATTGCAAAAGTATGAAAGCAGAAACAAGCAGAGGCAGATTCTTCAGAAGCTTGCCACGAAGCAAGAGTTGGTTTTGTTGTTATAAGTGTGTTTATGACTTTTGCGTTGAGCCAGTCTTTTTCATAAATAGCTGAAAAAACAATCTCATTTAAACAAAACATCGGTCTGCTCTGCTTTCAGACCCCTTGCCTCGTTGTATTTCGTTTTAATCCATCCTGTTGAAGAACTCCTTAACGTGAAACTGCTTTTCCTGAAAATATGATTGATTTGTGCAAAGTAGGTCTTGAGGTTCTGTGTTAAATGTTGAATTGAAGAAGCATACACTAAATTTGACTGTTTTTTTTTGCTGCATTTTGAACACATGTTACATCCTTTCGCGTGTTCAAAGATCTCATGCCTAACCGCGATCCTATCTCTAATGGGTTTTGACCCTTGGTCAGTTGATTGCCGCTGAAGTCGGTCTGCGTGACAGATTGCTTGTGATGACGTATTCAGCTGTTGCAACCAAGCCGCCGCAACTGCTGGTATTCAGCATCTGTTCCACATCAACAGTACAGAATTTTCAAATTTGCTGTTTTATGTTTGTTCAGTTTACTCGGCAGCTAATGACTTTTATTTGCTCGAGCTTAACTTTTCCGCTTCCATCGATCTTCTCCCAACTGTTATAATGCGTTTACGCGGTCACATGATCTATTGGCGATTTAACCCTGACGGATTGGTATTCCAAACCGGATTATTCCGTTTCCCAAAGACAGGTTTCGTGGAATGCACCTCTTCTTGTTGTGGCGTCACATGCAAAGGATTTTCATCGTTCGAGCTCAACCGCTTCTCACGTGATTTCACTTCTTGGATTCTAATCGCAACGTTTTCCGTTTCAGGCAATTTCATCCCGGACGTCGACGCGGAGAAGTTGTTGACGCCGCAAGAAATAATCGATTATTTAGCTGATAAATTTGACATTTGCCAGTGACGTTCTCGTGTTGCATTTTTTCATCGTGCAAAAATAAAAAAATGTTTTCCAATTTTTGATACACTGCAGTTCAACCCTTATCGGTTCGTGATGTTTAGAAAAAAAAACGAACAAAAAGCAATAATAGGATGCTCAGTTCCTAAGTAAACGACGAAGGGCATTTGTAACACTGTCGCAGGCCACGTCTCCGCGCCGCACGTGTTGTGACGAACTTGCTGGCCAGTTTTTAACTGGGAAATAGACTATTAACTGTGCTGTGGAAAGAAAAAAACAAACAACGCAAAAGCATCTATTGCTTCGATCAGAGACGCTGACGAAAAATATGAATGTGGATTATTTATAGAATCGGCATCGGATTTTGCGTACCGTGATTTACTTTACGTTGAGGGACCCAACCCAAGCGGTCGAATACGATTCACAGAGATCCCTACTAGTCGAAGGGTCAAACTAGTTGGTCAGTCTCCCAACTAAGCAGCCTGACGTGTTGAAAGCGCGAAGTCAATGCAAGGCAAAATAAGGGCTCCCACCACTTATCCGTTAATAACTTTCCAGTAGCACTTTAACGCAAACTACAGTAGAACTTGTCTAATTCGTCACTTTTTCGTCGGTCCAGGCAGAATCCCTATCTTTAGTGTGCATTTCTGTTCGTCAATTTGCTTAATTCGTCACCTCTTTCTGTCCCAGAGAAGCGTTTTGTTTGTCATTTGCAGTTTCGCTTTTGACGTCTAAGCAGCTAGCACGTGTGGGAATTCAAACAAATTAAGGATCTTTATCTGAGAATTGTTGCACCTCGCAATTTGTTTATCGAATTTATACACGAGGTTCGAAGCGCGACCCGA
>JGI24022J15233_10003876_pt1 | contig 15117 bp, 9 predicted proteins | sample Ectturendosymbi2_FD_15233 | JGI IMG/M metagenome (IMG submission 15233)
CTTACAACCATTGAATTCCCTTAAATCTGTTGCTTCGCGTTATTGTTTGTAACATGTTATCTTACAGTAAAACCTAGGACCTCTAAGCTTTGCTGGAGAAATGAGTAAACTCGCACGGTAGTCGATTCAGTATTGATTGTTTTAGTCGTAAACTTAACAGCAAGTTACCCGTCTGCGACGCAAGTTCCCATTCCAATGCATCAAGAGCCCTGGCATCGTCTTCTTCCATTTCAATGGTGTCTTCAAGAAATTCTTGATGCGGCAAAGCTACAAAACGTTTGTAAAAGGAATCAAACCTCAGACAAAAAATCCAGCCTTCCAGGAGGGAATTCTGCTGACATTCAAGTCGTTTGTAAACACCACACATTTGACTCACTGTTAACGAGATTAACCGGTGAAACCGGCGATGGGAGGACTCTTCCAGCAACGCCATGTGAGCTGCCCGGGTCAGCGCTGTCCGTCGCGAAGCTGGCAGATGGCTTCCAGTTCTTCAATCCTGCAACAATGATCGGGATTATACAACCGGGTGCATTTCAATGTAAGAAGTATTTTAACAAGAAAAAGCTCAGCGATGTATCTCAGAGTTGAGTCAATGTTGTCAACCCAGACAAATCATGCAGACTACTGTAAATCTTAAAAATCATCGCACAACATACAGTCACTGATTCGTCTGTCCCAAGCAAATGATTCTCACAGCAAAAAAATCGATGACGGGGATTCGGCTGAGAACGATGAACAGAGAAATTCATCACATTCCAGAACCTTCTTACATTTCACGTTTTTGCCATTTATCCAACAAACCGGCTCCGCACAAGAAAAATTGTCAAAGACATTAAGATACAAATCGCCACTTTTAAGCAATGCTGGGATCTCCACATCTCGTCACCACTACATGCAAGTAGTATTTCTACAAACCGTATTGCCAAGGAGCCGATAACCAGGAAGGCAACATAAAGATGCCTCGTGAGCTGGTAATTAACAGTTTAGAGCTATTGGGTGCTTTGAGATTTATGCAGCGCCATTGCACAAACAGATCGCGATTGCAGCTTTTGCGCGCGCTTGAACGTGATGTGCTTGTGTTTTTGCAATTTGGATGTGCTACTGTACTGCAGCACTGTCGTCACCGTATTTCGCATTTAAGTCACAACCCTGCACGATTGAACTAAAACCTACGTAGATGTGCCAACATTTTTCCCACTTTATGCCAGTGGAAGTAAGACATGCACAATATCTTCCCGTTAGTCTGTCGTTCACATGTCGAAAACAGGATTTATCCTCCTGCGACCATAAATTAAAATAAGGAAAAAATTCACAGCTAGGTGCCTCTATGGCCATAATATCAACGCTTGTGTAGAGAGAAAAATAATGCAACGCTTTTCAACAATCTTGATTTTTCGTTGAAAAACTCTCAACCAAAGATCATGGCGCGGTGCAGTTGCTGGAAGAAAATCCGTCGGAATCAGGATGCATTCTTCCGAGTTAAACGGATTTAGCAGCAGCCGTAAGCTACCAGTGCAATAAAAAGAGAACCTCTTGAAATGATACGCGGTCCGGTTCCGACAAATGTTGATCTTCTTGCAAAAGTTTGCTCAAAAGCTTGATTCTTAGCTTTGACGAGGTTTCCCATCAGTCATACATACAACCTTGGTGGTGGTGGCATAAATACCGAACTATATTGGAAGTGAGGTATATGGTATGCTTTCATAAAAGCACAAGCATGTCGACGCGCCTTTGCGCGTATAAACAGTTGAGGCACGGCACGACAGCCAAAAAGCGTTTTCAGTAATATTGACAAGATTATCACCCAACGCATCTCATTCTGGTTTAGATTCCAACACTTACGTTCACTTATGTACCTTTGATCGCAAAGCATTCGGTTTCCGGCAGGAAAGCGTCAAACGAACAACCACTCAGCCATTTTCATGTTTTAACATTGAATTAACCGATGCAGTTTTTGCGGCAAAGTTGCAAGTACGAATGAAGTAAAGCCAGATGATAATAGTTTTTGTCGCGAAACGCCCGACGCGTTTCATCAAAATTGCATAAACGGCCTGAAAATGCAAACACTAAAATCATTTTTAAGTCACAGCGCTGAAAATAACCTGCCAGTCAACCACACGCATTGAAGATGTCACCCTGCTTGAAATACTCGTGCAGCGTATCTTTCGAACTCCAGCGTGAATTATCAAAATAAAAGAAGTACTGGATTTGTTTGAACTTGGCACTCTGTATGCATTTTCTTACAACCAAGACCAAAGCGATAATTTTCATTAAGTCGCGAAGCCGAACTGGTGATGATTAAATGTTGGCAAGTATTACGCCATTTAGTACTGGTTACTAAAACAAACTATTGCATTTTGGCGAATTCATGAATATCTTTGTGTAGCATTAACGATGATTCTCTTTTATGTATTTCATAATCTGAACAAAGAAGCTCTATCATCGCATGTGGCGCAGCGGAGCAACTGCGACTGAATAGAATTGCGGCAATGAACGTTCTTTTCGTTGAAATTTTCTAGATTCTTTAAAGTGGCATTCTCACCTCTGTTAATGCATAAACGCCAAATCTACTATTCTTTGAACGCCCTGTGTGCATCTAGGTTGAAGATCGTGATTGCTAATTGCTAACGAACGCTAACATGCGTCTTTTTCCGCAAGTTTTTGGCCGTAAATATATTTCTTGCCAATACCTTGGCTGCACAGCATTATTTCCGGCGCCTGGACGTTTCCGACATCAGGTGAAGCTGGAGCCTGATGAGCAGTTCGCTCGGCGGAGTCCGAGAAAAATTCATCCAAACCGTGGTGATAAAACGCATCAGGATTGATTGGCAGACTCCCGACGGCGCTAACCAAGCCAACTTTATCTGAAAAATAACTATTTGCGTTTAATTTCCGATAAAACAAGATGCAATCTATTCTCAAAACAGGGAAAACAAAATTTGGTAGAGATGCACCGAATATGTGGCATACTTGCACCATTAGCTTTAATGCAAATATGGAACAGGTTTGGAAGTCTTGAACGCAAGCATGTACGATACAAAGGTCGGTTGACAAACCCGGCGACAGTTCATAGTGTCTGGTGTTCGTCGCAACACGTTTTCTTGCAAAATGCGCGGAGAAACTTTGACGGTGGTTCGACTGATTGAAGATATATAAATAGCACCTTAAAAAAGTGTTGTACTTACGTTCGAAGAGTGGAAAGTAACGGTCGACGTTTGGATCGGTGGTGTTCGGTCGCCGCGCAGAACTGTTGGTCTTTTTTGCGCTCTTCCTTCTTACGAAAGTTGATACAGATTTAGCAACTGATGGCTTTCTGGGCGAGTGCCGTGGTTTTCGATAATGGGTTTCGTCAATATTTTTTTCATCAGAGTTTTTCGACCCGTTCCTCGAAATCAATGCAGGTGTCTGGGATGACAGGGCTGCAGGGTTCTCATCCAACTCTTGCATGATCGGCGACCTGCTTCCGGGCGAACCGGCTTCACCGTAGCGCACCTCTTCAATGCACACACTGCCATGAATACAGATAAAGTGGTGCAAATCGATGTTTAAAAATATATGGCATGCAATGGCTCTTCATGAACAAAACATCATCCGAAAATGGCATCGGTAAAGTTTCAGCACAAGTTTAAGGATACAGTTAGAGCATGCTTACAAAATAGGATTAGTGGAATGCTATGACTGATAAACAAAAACAACGCGGACCAATTTTATCAAACTTGAGAAAAAATGATTTAGAAACGTCTACCCGGTTGACTCTACCGGGTCTTACGCCGCTATTAAGCCTACGCTTCACAAATTCAGCAAAATTAATCAAAATTTTCTTAATTTTTATAAGGGCAACACTACAGTAAAGATGATTCAAAATCAGGGCTGCGTTTATCATGCTTGCTTCTGCTAGCGCGCTGACAGTGCTGCACGTAGGGAGCTCAGATAGTCCACACAGATTGAAAATAAAAATGATTTTTCGTTACAATCAAAACTGGATCCCCTTGAAACAAGTAATCAGCCACCGGGTGAACTCAATACACATTTTTCTGGACACATTGTTGTTAGCAACTAGCAGGAAACAAGTTTGAAAATCAGGTGAGATGTATACCAAGAATTTATAAAAAAAACGACGTTTGTTATTTGGGGTTCAGCACATGCGACCAAGAAAGCCAAGCACATACTGTAGAGCTACCAGTGGACTAGCTCCTGCTGCAGATTCTATTCCGTGCAGTCGCGGGTCCTTCAATAAAAAATGTCAATAGACATCACGTGCATTTACACGTGAAATCAATCGTCGGCTTCTACTGTGTGCAACCGGAAAACTGACCAAGCACAGCCATGTTCCAGCTGTTTGTCAGATGCGCTGCTACAAATTTTTACGATAACTGCCAAAACAAACGAGGCATAAACTATTGCGGAGTGACAAGCAGCACTCCTGCAAAACTACATACACTGACTGCGGCGCTTTGGGAGCCACGGGCAGCAAGTCGCTTTCTTCCACTTCTTCGACGTAACACGTGGTTTCTTCAGCAAGCGTGTCATCTGGATCTGCATCGTTGTTTTAAATGAGATTTGTTGCATTAAAAGCTGAACAAGCACCTGCTCTTCCTATGCAGCATCATTAAAACACAATAACTGCAAAAAGGAACGTCAAAATAAAAAACGAAGTTAACATCAACGCGACCATAAATTTAGGACTTGGCGTTTCAAGAAAATGCCGAGCAAAGGCCAACCGGTGAAATCACAGCTTCCTTTAGAAAAAAACAAGAAGTTAAAAGTGCACCCAACAGTTTTGTAATGTAAAGTACATTGGGAAAAACGCACTATAAAAGCAAAACCGAAAATGCGATGACGTTTCATGAAAAGTGGCGACGCTGCAAAGTGAACGCGTTCAGTAGTTTGCTGTTTTGCGTCTCTTTGTCTAATGAGCCGGATGCTACCTGCAGCGTGGCGAAGGGTGTTCGAAAAGCACCGTTGCTTGCCACCAAAATACTTTAAACAATGTAAACATTTTGCAGACAACCTCACGATTGTCACGGGATGTTACATTGAGACAAGAAGTACGGTCTCCGTGTTGCAAAACCTGACTCCATCCTAAAATTTGAAGCGCCTCTTGATTGTTCGACGCAAAATAAGTCCTCATCTAAAAGATCTTACCTGATTCATGAACCTCAGTAATCGTGCACGTGTGTGTGACTACTCCACTGGCATCTTCAGCTTTTTCGTCGTCCGCGTTTGGAGATGCGAACAATTCCCTTATCCTGTTGCGTTCGTCGATTTCTTCTTCTACATAAGCAACGGTTTTGATAAAACGCACATGATCATTGCTTTGATTTACAACTCATCATTGATCGGTTAAACCGCAACGAAAAGTCATACTTCAAATTATATCCACCCCACGCAAGAAGACGGAAGGTAGATATGTTGACATGCATAACCAGCATTATCTCAAATAAACCTGTCAGTTGATCCGCAGCTGCAAGTGGATCCCAATCATCAAATTCATTCATAGTTTCCGAAGACATCGACGGTAGAGGCGGAACATCCGTAGTCCTGCGAACAAGATCAAGAAGCAATCTGGTCAGGTTCTCTTCATTTCAGTTGACTGCGCTCTTTCTAATACCAGTTACCTTCCACAGATAAATATTGAAGGTTGCTATCACATTTTTCATTTCAATGAAGCAGTTTTTTCACAGCTTCACATTTCCCGCTAATAGTACTTACTTCTTGCAAGATTTTTGGTTAATTATTATCAGAGATCACATTTACAGCTGCCCTAGTTGTCGAAATTTCAGAAAAACATCTTTTTTTGCTTCATAGATTTGTCGTGAAGATAAGCATAGGGCTTTTTAAGGCGTTCAGCTGTTTTGCATCAAAATTTTACTTGCAAATTTCTTCTTACAGTTTCCATAAATGCACGATATATTATCATACAACACGTGGAAATAACAGGCTATGTCGTCTTTATCAGTACCTGTGCTTTTTCAGCAGCAAGCGTTCCATGTAAGATAGCGTCGATGTTTGTGAAAACTGGATATCCACCGTGACGGGTTCAGACTGGATGGCATGAACAGACATTTCCACCGGCGTTTTTCTTTCATCATTTGCTTCATCTGCGAGTTTGAATCAACTCATTTCCCGCCGGAATTCCTACACTACAAGACGCCTGAAAACTCTACTTACCTGGCTGCAGCCTCTGTTGTCTCCACTCCATCAAAGCACGTTTGAATGACTCTGCACTTTTTTCTTCATCAAATGAACCCTGCAAGAAGAAAACACATGGTTGGACCAAGTAGAGTACAATACCTATTCACAAGCATCTAAATGATTGGCAGGAATTAACTTTGTTGTGAAAGGTACAAATGAAAATGGTTCATCAATAACCTTTTTTTACACAAAAGCGCAACATTACGAGATTTATTTCGTCTCAAATTCTATTTACACTCAGACACAATGTTTGAAGAAAACTTTTGCATAATCTGAGTACTTCAATGTGTGAGTATCGGATTCAAAAGTTGACACTGACAGTTCAAATGGCAGACAAAGCGTTGGGTTAAAGACCTAGATCCAAATATTTTCCAGGGCAAGAAATGATGTCAAAAGTTTTGAAACCCTTGTTGACGCAGTCTTCGAAAACCAACTCAGCATAGAAAGTCATGACGTATAGAGTCGCATAGAAACAAATCCTTCGAGAGACCTTAAACAGCAAACACGTTTACAAGACCTCATCACAAAAAGATTTCAAAATACTCGCTTTGCACCCGCAGTTACAGGTTGTCATGTGCGGTCTGCGGGCGCTCACTCTGCGCCGTGGGCCACGCTGCTACTTTCGTAAAGAATGCGACAGTGGTGGCGAGTCACAAGCAGCAGCGCGTGGGAAGCTAAGCCTCCTCAACTAGTAATGCCGAGCACAAGTTTACAGCTACGGAAGTAATGAGATAAATCTGCTGATGACTACACATCAGCTAAGTTTTTGCAGATGTAAAGAATTGAGATTTTTCTCAATTTTTTTCCTGTCCTATTTTTGGTAGCTGGTATACACGCATATTTGTACTCGAATTCATCATTGGACACAAGTTGAATCCTATAATTGGATGGATACAAACTTCTACTCGGGCATTTCTTCAAAGTGTCGATTTGTGCAGGTGATAAAACAAATGTTGCCAAATGTTTGCAAAATTTTTGGATGGGCGAAACGCACTAATCCATTGCTTCTCAACCCCTGGTCCCCATTTTTTTGGTGGGTCGCCGCAATATTATTCATTTTCGCAAAAATTTCAGTCTTATTGATACTGAGCACTCCGTTGCCCTTCTGAAGCGACAAAATCTTGTAGCAGGCAATTGCTACTATCACTATTGTGATGTGACATCGCAATGTTATAATAGTAAGATTTGAAGGATGCAAAATTCGAAACAATTTTTTTGCGTAATTACTGGAAATGTGTGGACTGTGTAGTGTGTTGTGAGCACTAAGCAGGTTCAACGCTTGCAGCAGTCTGCGTCTCCACGACATAAATGCGACAAAGATGTCGAGGAAGTGGAAGGGCCGAAGGGCTCTTATGATTCTGGTCATAAATGCAGTAGTGAACAGGAGAAATGTTCGTGCAGAAAGCTGCCGATGGATCAGCATGCAAACTGTGGCAGGAGAAATGTTCGTGCAGAAAGCTGCCGATGGATCAGCATGCTAACTGTGGCACCATTTTACCCAAAGTGTGCACAAACCATGCAAAGTCAGAGAAGCATCAGTAATGAGCTCCAGTACGAGGCCAACCAAGGCTTAAGCCAAATTTCGAAGAAAATTTCTAATGATATCCATGTAATTCAGATGTTTTTTGTAACATACGAATAGCAATACCACAGACGAAGTTTGGCTTTTTTCTAGCCTTCAAACTTTTGGTTTGGCCTTTTTCTGGCCTCTTTTTAGCACTGTTTGTTTTTTTTATTAAAATTTACACCTGGCAACCCCACCAATAGATCATTAGAACAAATAAGTTTTTCTAAATCTTGGTTTCTTATTTTTCACTTCAGTGCTGGTTATTGCTGCCGTGTTGTCTATGACCCTATTTTCATTTCTTTAAAGGCTTACTGCAGTAGAAACATATTGATTAAATGTTAGGTTGATTGATCTAAAATACTCCGCGAGGCTTGCCATTTTCAGCTCTTGAAAGAAGCCAGAAAATTGTTGGTGTACGATTTTCAAGGCTTCAGCACGATATATTTTAACAAACTTGCAAAATGGTGTAAAGGTTTTCAGGCGATAAAGTACGTAAATATATGATTTCAAGTAAAAGTATTAACTTCAACGCAGAAATATTAAGTCGAGTCATTTCTTTTCAGATCCAGTGAATTTTTTGTGAATCTAGTGATTTTTGCAAAAAAGCCTGTGGCAGCACTGAGCGGTTGCGATGTTCCAGCTAGCTCAGTGCTTCTCAAACTTTTTTTAGCGTGAGCCCTCAATCAGCAGCAAATTTCAGGCTTTCAGGCAAGGAGCAAATCTCAGGCTTCAGCCGCCAACTGCCGTCACCAAGATCAAATAAACAAAAAGGTCAGTCGACTCGCAGCATGAACACGTCAGACTATAGTTGTGGTGCGATTAAGCTGAATAATGGCCCAAATGCGCGGATAAAAACTGGCAGATTTTCTTGGTTGGGTTTTGGTTTACGGACCGTCTAAAACACATTTATGGACCCCTAAGGAGTTCACAAATTCCTGAGCTAGCTAGAGGCTGTAGTCCCTATTCTTCACTTTTTTGAAAAACTTAGGACAGTTTTGAACTTAAATTTTGAGTTGTGGTGTCTTATCTATGTACAATTTACTTCGTGATTATGTGAAAGATAGTTGTGAGAAAAGCGGTTTGGTTGAGGTGGGTCGCCGAAGCTATGAATATTACTTGACGCTTAACATTTGGGTCGTCGCAAAAAAGGTTGATAAGCACTAGCCTAGTCACTGAATAGCCATCACAGCTTTTTAGAAAACTTTACTGTGTTTCCTTAAAGTATATGAAGATAAGCAATTTCGTCTAACATTTCAAGAAAGATTTCGTATCACTTTTATTTTAAAAAAAGTTTTCACGATTGAATGTGACGTGTTGAAGCACAACTTTCTGCATGTTCGTCATAATTGAACTTTACCTCCAGTCAATCGAGCTGGTAGCACAAATGCAAACTTAAGAGACAATCCGATAGTCCGCATGAAACTGCTTAACATCCTGAGTGATGGTTGTCCTTCATATGCGTGTGGTCAATGAAAATGTGAGATGAGACTTGCTACCCCGTTGGATTTTAAATTGAAGCGGGGCTCTGTCCTTAAAGGTATTTAACTGAAAAAATCCTTTTACCGGAAGAAATGTGGGCAGCAACAAGAAGTTTCAGACTATAGACATTGATTTTTTTACAAACACAGTAAAATTACATTCCTGTCCATCAACAGCATCATGTGAACATAAAAAAATGTGCAAAGCAAAAAATGGAACCTGCACTTTTTAAAAAGCTAAAGGTGACTTTCTAAAGTTGTTTCAAAGTCATTGTTGGACTTTGGGCAAGGTGTTCATTGGATTTAAAAATCAAAACCAGATCTTGATCAGATAGAAACTATAAGAAAATTTTAACAGTGTATGCGGTAAATCTCAGATAACAGCTAATTGTTGCTGAAGTTGCTACTATAGCAGAGAGCAAGACCGAACTTGTACGGGAAAAAATAGACAAAGCGTTACTTGGATGAGCAGTGCGATGTGGGTCATTTCCTTCACATGTAGCACTATGCTATGCTTTTCCGTTCAAAAACTTTTTGTGCAGATTTGTTTACAATTGTCACCAACTATGCGAGCACGTACTTTTTGTGCAGATGATAAATGACGTTATTTGATGCAGAACATATAAACAAAATTCTCACTGTAGATTTGTCAATTAAACAAGAAACATATACCAGTCAACGAGTGCCACACCTGTTTGAAAACGTTGCAACATAGTTCTGACATGCTCAAAAGAAAACAAACCTGCAAAAGTTTTCCTCCGGTTTTATTTTCATTTTGTGACAAAGTTTGCGGGTTTCTAGGTGCAGGAGGCTTTGATGGTGATATTTTTCCGTTCACCTGCAACGGCTAAAATATACAAGCTGATACATTCTCACAAAAAGCAAGAAACATCCCATTTCGAACAAACTCGGTCTGGGCTACATCTTTATTATTTCACTGGCAATGAAAACGTAGGAAAGGTCGAACGAACGAACACTCTTTATCCGGGTCTAATCAAACTGACCGGCAAGCACTGTGAGGTACGTAATTAACACCGACCTTGGGTGATACTGCGGGGAATTGCGTGAAATGCGTTAAGAGAGCAAAATAATGATGCCGTAGTCCAACATGCAACGTTACCAGCTCTATCCAAAAAAGCGTAGCCAGCAGTATGCATAAAAAGTCAACCACGGAACATTTTAGCACTAGTTGTGCACCAAGTAAGTTAGCAATGCTTTATCTTACGTTCATACCAAATGCTCACCTTTCTTGGGGAAATTGTGGCGACGTAGGGGAAGTACACTTCCGAACCCCAGCCTTGCTTGGGTCGCATGATTTTACCATCTACAGCCAGGAGCAGTCGTTTCCTGCTCCACCTGGAAAACAAACAACGCAAGTTTCATTGGACTTACGCAAGCATTGCACGTAGTGATTCCGGGGTGCAACCAGCTCTACATTTCGAGGGGGTCAATTTTGATGAAATTTCGTTCGATGACGTCATCGTGCTTATTCAACCGTGGTACAACTTTTTCGCAGACGGTCACAGATAAAGTTCTCTCCGCAACATTTCCGAGAATGAGAATTTTTCAGTTTTAATCAAGATGCAGACCGAACGATGAGGACAGAGTAAAAATTAGTAGCCTATAATACAAACACCTGGTTCCGTACTCAACTAGTGCAGTCATGGCTTTAGTGTGGCAGATGTATAGGCTAGTAAACCTGGCTAACTTCTCGTCTTGTTTTAGCAAATTCATTCTAGCCCTGTTCTTCTAGCATGTGTTTGAATTTCTACCACAAATGAAGAATATCCCTAACTTGAGGGATAGCCTATGTTAAGGGTGAGGGGATCTTTGAATGCTGCCATTTCGGGCAAAACGGATCAGGTGTCTTGTGTCTTTGGCGCATAATGGATCAGGTGTGTTTGGGGCAAAACGGCTTTATTCTGGCATCCACGAGTTGTGTGAAAGTTTTTAGAAGTAAGTTTAAGGCTATGAGCTATCAGGGCTTGTACTGGTTGCAAAAGGTAGGGTTTGGTAAAGCGTTATTTGGAGCCAAAATGGTGCAGTAGGTAGGTGCGTTTAACACTTGACTAGCACTCATATGACACTTTATTAAACCCTTTTTCCCAAGCCGTGGCACTGGTCCCAACCCAGGAAGGCACTAAAACGTGTAACAGTCCTCACGTTAGATTTTGTTGAAAACTATCAGGTTTCGAACCGAAAATGCAACAAAACAACGTTTTTTAAGAAATGTACTACGTTAATGATGGTGATCCGTTTTGCCTTTAACAAAAATAATCAAAAGGTCGTAAAAGAACAAGCGGTTTGACGTGACCACAAACTTTTTTAATAACAACCAACATGTCAATATTTCTTTTATCACTTTAAAAGTTTCAGCAGTTTGCACGGACCAACAGTACCCTAATGTTATGAAGTTTCATGAAGCCAAATTGAGGCCTGTCTCAGAAAAAAGTGGTACACGAGCAAAAGATAAAAAACTGCCTTAGAAATACCACCATTTTAAATTGTCTTCCAAGTTTTGACGATTCCAGCGTATGTGGTTAAAAACCAATCATTTACGAAATTTTTTATCAGATGGCCTGTCTCAAGATAAATCTTGTAAGACTTTTCTTGAAAATGATTATAACATACAATTTCATCTTTATTCTTTAAAAGTTTCTGCAAATATCAAAATTTCTATGCAATGTTTTGAAATTATCGAAGGGGGCATATGGCCCAAATGCCTCCCCTGGTTGCGCGCCTGTCGTGATTACACCATGTATATCTTGAAGTCTTGAACACAAAGGCTTAAAAATGTGTAGTGCGAAACTCCAAGGTTGACGAAGCGACTTGTTAGTGGAATACACCATTCTATCCTCAAATTCTTCGCAAACGCATACAAGATTTGAAAAACGGCGTATGGAGTAATTTTGAAGAAACCTAATGTGAAACTTGAATTGCGAGCATGGGTAACACAGGAAACAGCATTTGAGAAACGCGCCTTATGCCTCGTAAATAGTAGTTTCGACCAAAAACAAAGTGAAAACAGCAAGACAAGTTTGCCAAAAAACAAGCGCATGTTTTAACTACTTAAACTGTTTTTAACAACTCTAAAAGCGACGTCATGCTTCGTCTGCGCGAATTTTGAGGAGGCCTACATGAAGAGCTGAAAATGTTTCCAGGAGTGAACAACATAATCAGCTTGTCGACCTCTGCAGCTTCCCATCAGTAATTTTGATATTACCGGTGCACATAAAAATGGAACGAAGAGCTTTATACAGAGCTTTATTTGCAATTAAACGTTTTTTTAATAGCAATGGTTCACATTTTTGTAATCACCATATTTCCATTTACGGACTAAAACAAATCATTTTCTCTGAGCTGCGAAGGCAAGCGGGACCTATACAAGAAAAATAATTAACACAACTGTCATCCGCGTTGTAAGATGAAGGACCTGACTAAGGATTGCGCAACATACAGTGCAACTGAAACTGTTGAAGCGAGCACAAATGCCGAATGAGTAACAAACCATCGAATACAAAATCCAAATCTCGGCACATTGGAGTCCCTCACTTTATTTGGTGATTGAGGATTTACTACGTTCAATTTACGAAACAGTCCCTACCCCGATTAAGTAGTAATAAATAAGTCAAAAGAGTGACAAAACGCGAGTGATAAAATTCGCATTTTTCCGTTTGTAAAACATTTACTCTTTTTTACATGCATTTGCACTTTACAGACAGATCACCAGCTGTGCTGAGGAATCAAAAAACGCTTTGCACTTTCAACACATCCGCCCATAATCGACACGTGATCGGCACATTCGCAGACACAATACATATCTCACTTTTTAAAGTACAATCCAATCGCCTGTGGTTCAATGACTGTCAAGGAAGAAAGAGGTAAATTTCCATCAACATCACTTTGCATCTCAATGATCTGTGAAAAAAGTCATATACAATACTGTTTGCCAACTTTGAAAAACGATCCCACATGCGTAATGCCACTGTAGCTATTTCAGTGGCGGATGCAGACCAGGCGTTTGGGGTCAGTCACATAAGGGTGTCAAAAAAATCTTCACTTGCTTAAATGCCCCAGGTTCTCCATGACAATTGTAGGGTATCACAAAAAAGTGGTTACCTTTTGTAGACCAAGAGAGTGGCTATTTTTGTTCGTCGAAATGTGCGACTGTTTTAAAGCGCTTTATATCATTAATTCACAAAACGTTTAACGATGGTCCAAAAACATGGGTCCACATTTTTCACAGGCTACACACTATGAACACTGTTGGTGTCACAAACAATCTCTTATTTACAAAAAGTGTTTAAAGGATTTAAAGGTTATATCCCGAAGCAGCGCCGGATTTAGAGCCCACTTGCCGACACTCAGAAAAGACTTGAGAAATGATGGTGATTCTGGATATGGATGGCTATTCTAAAAGCCTAAATACTCCGAAAAGCGCAAAAAAAACAACATACTGAAAACGAAACACAAGTTGAGGGAACGGTTTTTACATTTAGCTTGCCATGTGGGTGATTTGCCCTTCTGTCCCCTTGTCAATTACACTGCTGGCTATAATGTATTGCATTTGCTTACAGTCAGCTGTCCCTACTCAACTGCAACAGGATACGAGTAGCTTGGTTTATGGGAGGGCCTACAAGTTGTCAAATAAATTTTTGTTTTGATAGAGTATATTTGTCAGCTGGAAAAGTGGGAATGCTTTCAAATTAATCGCTACGAAACAGTGTTAAATCCTTTTTCAGTCTCTTAATCACTTTTGTTTGGCATAAGAGTGCGAACTGCTGATTTCATTATATTGTACTATATTAGGTTTGTCGATGAACCGTGATACGGTGAAACAGTGTATGGTATGTATCGTACGTAGCTTGGTGTGGTAGTTTCTACTAGCTAATCAGTAGCGCGCAGTTTCGCAGTATAATGAAAAGCTACGTCAGAAGTATCCCTTTTTCACAAAAGGACGATATGATTTTGAAGCTGAGTGCATTACGTGTGGTTGCATTTGCACAGTGCGCTCAGGAGGGTGAAAAGACTATTGCGACTTTGTGGATATCGAGACCAAAAACTTTTTTCTTATAGCGTAACCAGGTGGCTAACACTTTATCCTAGCTTGCCAAGGATGCTTCAGATGCACCTAGCTTCATATTCATACTTCATGTCCATCGACAAGCCAACTGTTGTTCTGAAACGTTTTTTGGGAATCCTCTGAGCGAAATCTATTCAAGACATTTGCAGTCATTTGTGGCTGTTTTCAATGAGCAAAAAGCATCAATTATTGTAGTTGTATCGTGTCGCACCATTGCAAAGGCAACAATTCAAGAAGAGAATCAGATGTAGGTATCACGTCAAGTTAAATTAGCACTAAAAAAATTCAAATAAGAAAGCAAGTGTCGTGTTTGTGATTTATTAATGTCAGATGTATCTGTATTGTACAAATATTGTGTTCCATATCTGGATAAATTGACCACTTTATTTGCTGAATACTTTGACTAAATTCTTCTGTTGCAAACAATTGAATGGGAAAATGTTGAACCATGTGAATAGTGTCTACCTGAGAAACGTTTCTATTGATGAAGCTTAACTGTTTCACCAATACCATAGCTTGTTTGAGTTCGTGCAAAAAGAGCAACAAAAAATACAATTTATTCTAACATGATGGAACATGAAAGATAGGCAAAGTATTTTGTAACTTGCAATACCATTCAATGTTTCAGAGAATTGATAAAGATTTCATAGTTTTACCTCAGCGTTATGGCTCATTATCAGAGGTGAAAGTAACCCGGAACGGCCCGGAACGCCGTTCCGGTAAAATAATTATTGCCGGTACGGCGTTCCGGTTAGAATTTCTAGTAGGTTGGTATTATGACGCTGACGCAACAA
>JGI24022J15233_10003879_pt1 | contig 15114 bp, 9 predicted proteins | sample Ectturendosymbi2_FD_15233 | JGI IMG/M metagenome (IMG submission 15233)
TTTCATGTATGAAACGAAACTGAAAGGGCATGATGGCATAGCGGTGTACAAGTCTTTGCATTTCTAGGCGGACTTCATAGGAAATTTCCCCGAGGTAGGGGAGACGCATGTTGATGGTGGTTGTCATTGGCGGTGTTATCGTGAACGAATTAAAGGAAGTTTCATGTTTCTTGTTGAGATATTTCATGATGCAGCGATCAATGTATGCTTTGGGATATCCATTTCTGATCAGCATGCTTTTATTGTACATGAATTCACTGTGTATGGCATTATACGTGCTAGCGATTTTATAAGCCCGGTCAAGTAATCCAAACACAAGATTTCTTTTTTGGTGGTGTGGAATGAAACTTGTCCAATGCGCGTTGAGGCCAGAATGAGTACGTTTCCGATACGTTGTTGTTTGTATTCTGGACTGAGTTTATTCTGTTAGATCATCCAAGAAGGCAAGAGAGTCACCGCACTCCAATTCTTTGGTAAAAGTGATGTTATTATGTACACTGTTGAGGGTATTAAAGAAAATGTCCAGCGCACTCATGTCGTTGAAAGTAAGAAATATATCATCTACATAACGCCAAAGGACGATTGGCTTGTTTTGAACGTTAATTTTTGTGAGAGCTTGATCTATAACGTGGTTCATTATTACGTCGGCACTTTTGTTTTTTCTTTTTCAGAATAAAAATAGGTTTAACTCTACAATTTGCGTAGTAGAGCGTTTTTTGTCCTTAATGGTGCGAAAACAGTACCCAAAAGCTACAGAGTAGCAATGCTACGAAATGCCAAAACGCTCAGTTTCAGAGAAAGTGCTGTGTGGTTGATTTGTTGCAGGCCTGCCCAACCTTTTTAGTGTTGCGGGCCACTTTCACAAGAGGAAATTCATTGCGGGCCAAAAACTTTTTGTGGTGTAACAATAAGCTATTGTGACGTAACAAATCCCTTGATTTTGATAAGTTTTATGCGATAACACGAGGTGATAATGAGTCCTATAGTTGCACGCGTTGTTGCCAGCTTGTATTGATGTAAACCAAATCTGAAAAATTGACACATTTTCGAAGCGTTTGTTATAGAAGTTTTTGGGTGGTAGGCCCATAACAGAAACAACAGGTATAATTTTGGTGTGCTTTGATGGCAAATTTACTTGAGCCTATAAAAAATGCTAAAAATTTCAAAACTCTGCTTTCGAACTTATTACATCGATTACATCGCGGGCCACTTAAAACAACCTCGGGGGCCGCAGGCTGGGCAGCCTTGGTTTGTTGAGTGAACTTGTTATTTGGCAATAAAACTTGTTTTTTTGTTTTTCTGTAATGCTTGTCTCATTCATCTTTTTTGTGATGTGTGGTGGGGCGAAATTAAAGTGTCTGGGGTTTGTAAGGGAGGAATACGAAAAAACATTGAGAACCACTGATCCAACATATGACTGAGAAGTACTGCTGGACAACTGGTTTTGGGAGACTAAGCCTAGTGAATTTGGAAAATTTAGTTTTTTCATAAACGTAGTTGTATATCTTTGAATGATAATGTTGAAACTTTCACTTCAAATCCTCTTGACCACAATGTAACTGCACATTTGGAGATAAAATCATATTCCCGAAGACGAAAGCGTCAAAAACAGCGTTTATGTCATCAGCGTTGCGAGTGCTTGTCAATTCAACACTAACTTTAGTTTTCCAGAAACTACCGTAAAAGGTTATAGCGCGTGGGTTGTGAGATAATACTGTATGTGTCCAACTGTCCATGCCGTAACGGTCTATTTGCCACGAGCACAATTGCGCAACAAAAAACGCGGAAGCACCAGAAAAGCAAGATCTCTGGGAGAAACGGTCGCTCTTGTCAACAACACTGAAGTTTAGATAAGCTTTGAAGAAATCAAGATTGTTGGCTCTTTTCTTTGTTGCAACGCATCAGAAAAGCTTTAATAAACTTAAGATAGGCTATAGGAAATTATTAGCTCCACATAGGGGTGTCGCATTAAAGTTTGCAGAAGTGAAAATGGGCCAGAATATGAGTGACGAAAACTGTCAGAAGAGAGTTTTGTCCGGGTGCTATCCGTTTACAAAGTGGTCACGCCTGGGTGAATCCATCTGCAGCGCGGGAGTTCAGACTCTTGCGATAGTGTAAAAGTTAACTCCATTCATGCCTCAATGACCACACGAGCTGGTCGACATTTCACTGCTCCGGCTAGTGCTCGAAATGTCTTTTGTCTGATGTTGAAAACGTAGAGGCCAGATTCGGCAAATGTAGAGCGATTTGATCGAACCCAAATTCGACCGACACGCAAACTGGTGATCTTGCGGTTAGATTTAAAAACTTTCCACAATAATGGTTCGTATAAAGTTTTTTCTTCCCAGTGAAGCAGTAACCTTTGATATAAGCTAATAAGATTGGCTACGGAAAGACAAACCACTGTCCATTTAAGCCTAAGTGACTCGAGGTAGCTCCGCATATCACACTCTGTTTTTTTTGCAATGTAGACACTGCAATATTTCTTATGCCTGAGTATTTCGCAGAGACATTTCCCATAGAGTAGCATATCACACATAGCTAAACCATTGGTAATTCGACATACCTATTTATCAGTTTCAAGGAAATTTCGTCAAGCTATGAGGTTGTTTCGTCTAAAAACTTCGGAAATTTATACAAAAACACGTTTTGTTCAGTTTTTGATCTCGTACGCTTCATTGAAATTATAAAACATGCACTTTAACTGACTGCCTTTTAAAGCATTTTAATACTTTAAATTCTGTTAGGTTTTACCCAGGAGTGTAGTGCTAAAACAAGAGGTGTGGGAGCGCCGTACCCACACCAAATAAAAAGGAAGACTGCACCAAATAGTTCGAATAAAGTGAGCATTAGCCTACAAGAATTTCCACACTAGATCTTCCTGTTTCAAGTAACGTCACTAGTGCAAAAAGGTGTTGGAACGGGGTCCTACACCAAAAAAGGTGTGGGAACGCCGTTCCCACCCTGCTGCACCCCTGAAAACCCTTACGCTTACGAATATACATTAACACTACTACAGTATATGCACGAAACCACTGCAGCAAGCTGAAGACACTATTTTCAAACACGTTTTTCATACTTTAAAGGTGAATACCGCATTGTCTTTGAACAAAATCGTTTTTGTTAATTGTCTGAAATCTGCAAATTCGTACTTACACAAAGTCAGTCAGCTTGCTGTTAGCAAAACTTATAAGGTCTGTTAGTGAGTGTTAACACTCTGAACACCAAATATTTCTGTTCATTAGCCTAGTGGTCAGATTTCACAGCATTTTTTTCACATGTGTAAACCAATATTGAAAATTATGTGCAGAGAAATATGTTACAAAGACTCATTTCTTATATTGATTAGATTGTCTTACAGCCTATATGCGAAAAAGGGTGATAGGGAGCGATTTATGACAAACAGTGAAGCACCAAAAAACATCAAAATACCATTGCACTGTCTTCACAGGAAGAGGTTTTACATAAAAATCAAGCATAGGCTGTGTTTACAAAACAAGTTAATGTCGATCTGAGATCATCGATCGTCAGTTCCTCACAACGCGCAAGCGCTGGGTGCATTTCATGATCGGGATAACCAAGTGTTAGGCGCCTGTCACGTGTGGGTCGCGCATTATGGAACTGGTGGTGAACTTCTGGAATGGAACGACGATAGATTCAAATCGAAATGATTTTTTCTTATAAATACAGCCAGTGCCTGATTTTCGTTTAGCACCTTCCCTCCGGGACAGAACAACAGTCCATCCATAGACACGTTCCAAGAATCGGCACATAAAGGTACACCTGAAACATCCAGACGGATTGCGTATTCAGCAAGAAATCCGTGCAACAGTAGAGGGAACAAATGAAACCAGTTGTTACAACTGTGTGAATTGAGTTGAGGAATTGATTTAATTTGTCATGTCTTTTTATTGTGGAGCTTGAAGAACTATCAGAGGCTGCTGAAAACCGACAGGTGCTCCGAGATGTCCGAGGATGCTGTCCCGCTGTGACATTCCCCATATAGGAAAAGCAGATGAAAATAAATGATGAATTGTAATGCCGTCTTTGGTGGCTGATGAATTTAACAAAAAGGATGAACAGCAGCAAATTTGGTGCACACAGCATAAATGAGAGCTCGCTACCTTAGGGATGAAAAGGCAACGCTTCCTGAGATTCACATTCTCTCATGCCAGCATGCATTATTTTTCTGGTTTTGTTTGTTTATTTGAATACATCAATGAGGGCTAGCCGAGACTTGAAAGTATCATTGGAATGTCATAAATATATTCGAAAAACAATTAATAAATCACACTGTACCAAAAACACAAGACAAAACAACAAACTGATTACCGTTAATAAAAAAATACAACTCTAAAATAATAAAGAAAACAAGAGACAAGCGAGATCTGGTCCGAGGAACACAAGACATGGAAAACACACGTAGCAACAAACATTTATAACAAAACCATATAATAGACACCAAATAAATGAAGAAAAGGTCACGTTAACGATCGATTATGTGAAGAGGTTTGATTTTCGGATAAAGCTCAAAACAGGTCACCGAGGGGCATATGGGTGTGCTGTGGATGGCCGAGGAGCAAAGTTTTAAATAGGTCCTGGAAATTAAGCTTATTAAAAGCTTGGAAGGAATACCATTTTCATCTGCAAAAATTGTTTTTATAATTGAAGGTAAAAGCCAGTGCCGGTGCTACTATTAGGCGAACTAGGCGGCTGCCTAGGGCGCTGGGCCAAAGGGGACACCAAAATACAATTGTGTGGTTCAGAAAAGTGACGAAGGTACACCAAAAAAAGGGAATGAACATGATGAAAGTGAATGAAACACACGGCCATGCAGTTTATCAGAAGATAAAGGAACTACACATTTCGGCTTTGCTGCAGAGGGTTAATATTTTTCCTATTAATTTCAATTTCACATATACTATGCAAGCTATGTCGTAACTTGGTATAAATTTTATTCATGTAATAAATTTTTCCAATGTATAAAACGTCCTTCGTATTTCCGTAATATATGCGATGAGTAGAGTAAAGGATCTTTGTATAGGAAGAGTGGGCGCTGGAAAGTGTCTTGCCTTAGGGCAAGGGCGTATCCAGGCTGTTAGGTTGGGGGGGTGATTTCAGTAACATTTGTTGGTCAAGTTCCATAACGGCTTCGCTGCTGTAAGAGAGGTGAATTTTAATTTACGACATTTCCGTGACAAAACAATGGACGACAAAATGGCCCTATATCGCGAATGTTGTTTTCCGAATTGTACAAAAGAATGGTGAAAAAAAGTTACTTTTGCCGGTTTTAGGGGGTCGATCGCCCCAATGTCTTCCTCTGATTCTGCCCCTGCCTTAGGGTGCTCACAAGTCTATCAATGGTCTCCTGTCAGGATCAGCAAAGCATGCCCTCCAGGCCGTACTTTATCAAGCTCACTGCAAAATGTTAAGGGTACCACCCCTGTTCTTTTCATTTCTTGGTTTTTCCTGGCTGCGCCGCTTTTACCCGAGTGGGTTTATGTCGAAGCCTTCGCTAAATCATACTTCAGTCATCAAGTGTAGTCAGATTAAGAAGCGCTGCCGAAACACCAGCATTACTGGCGTTAGTAGCCTAGTTAACCAATTAGATTTAGAGGACGTACCACCTTAATTTACGTAACTAACAGATATCAGCTGGTACGCAACATAACCAGGTGACCTTCTCGAATGTCAGAACTTTGTTGTGCATAGAGAACGTCGCCCATTGTTACAAGACAACACCAAAGTGTAAAAAAGTTTTTGAGGCCTATGCTAGAATTTTTGTTTATGTGAATGCTGTTACCCCTTTTACTTGTGTAGTTAATATTTTGATGAAACTGGTGTTCTAATAAACTCGGCATGCATCGAATAATTAGTTTGATGTGAAAAAGTCGCCCTTGAAAGGGTCTTTTGGGTAGAGGGGTGCCGGAATGGACTTTGCCTAGGACGCACCGGAAAATTTAAGATGTACAAAAAGCAAAGAGAATGTGTTTTTTTATGTTAACAGATCGTGCCACGGTTGATTAAGCGGGATGACGTCATAAGCTATGAGGGGGCGCTGAAAATGGATGTTGCCTACGTCGCTGGAATGGTTTGCGCCGGCCCTGGTTAAAGCTGACATGAAATGTCGGTTATAGGGCATTTGAATATGTGTGACATTCAGTATTGCATCGCTAAATGAGCACATGCAGTTTCTGTAGCCGTCAATATTGAGTGGACATGTTTCGAAACGAAATATGCAAAAGAGTGAAGAAGTTTGGAGATTAGAACTGTACAAATGTCATACTTTTCTGGCTGCTACAAGTAGACGCTCGACAATTTAAGTGGAAATGCACGAGTTCTTAACACCAAAGAATAACAAAGTTTATACCCTGTACCGAAAAATAAACTGTTAAGTGATTGAGGTTTGCTTGGCGTTAGTTGGACGTAGACGTCAGAAGCGCAAGGAATAACAAGAATGATTTGTTAGAAATTTTGGAGCAAGGCCAGAAAGGAAAGAAGAGCAAGGTCCGAAGATTTTACTACAACAGGCGATGAGAATGAAACTGACGATGGAGATGTAACGGCGTGTCACCCAACTCACCAAAGATTTCCTCACGTGAAGTGATTTTAAGAAAACTGAGGGTTAGCTTTAAAGAACAGTGAATACTTTATCAAGAAAAATGTTGTACACTTAGTATTGTTTTTCTTAACATACGGTACATTGCAAGCGAATATGAAAATACAGCCAGTGTAATATAAAGCAATAACTAAAAAATTTCCCATTGCTTTACCCTCTCATCGTTTATCAGACGCACAGATTGAAATATTTGCTTATAGCAGTAATTCAGTTCTACTGCAAAGAATAAGATACAACTTCCTTGAGGTCGAATAAAAGAGCTCACCAGCTTGGCTTTGTGACATTGCGCAAAACCTTTCACTGATCTTGACTGCCACATGATGAAACGGTTACTTCATTGTTTTTTGCTACTGTACGTTTTCCCACCTCGCCATGCAGTTTTTTATTCAACGACAAAGTTGTCATTGTTAGTGGTTTCGTGTACAGACGTAGATATAACCAATTGGTGCATCATATGGAATTGTCCGCATTGTTGCAGAGTTTCCTTTTTGACCAACGACGCATGAAAAGGAATTTTACGAGGAGGGAGGGTAAAAACCGTTTTCCCTCACAGATTTGTCATTGTCCTGATTTCTGAAGCAAACTCTTCCTAGACAATGCATATCCTTTGCCTAAAATTCGACCTAAAAATAAAGCGAAAAGCATAAAATGTTATCGTTTTTTAGGACTGAAAATATAAAAACCTTTAAAAAATAATCTTCACCTCATCACACGTCTTTCAAAAGATTGTCAGCGCTTACAGAGTGACATTTGCAAGTCTTGCGAATTGTGTAAAAAACAATTACGCCGCAGCCAATGATACGAATGGAATCATATTGGAATCAACGACGACAAAAACAGTTGATTTTTGTAATGTCCAACATGGTTTCATTTAAAACATTGGATGTCCTGTTGCTGTTTCGTAAACTATCTCCGTTCTTCTTTCGTAATTTAAACATTACATTCCGTAATGGTCAAGAGCCTGAGTTTCCTAATGTTTTCTTATGCATTCGAGAAAAACATGTTTTTTCCCCTGAAAATTAACAAGTTCTGTCCTGCCTGATTTTGACGAATTTTGCAAAGCCTAATGGAAGGCCGCCTTTTTTCCAATGGAACAGACTTTTTTATTTTGTTTTAGGCTCATGCTTTAAAAAATATTGGCAGTCGGGTACGTATAACACAACCTGTGTGGTTGCCTGGCAAGTACTGCTAGGCCCTCTCCACTAACAGTTGGTGCCACCCCCATCTCACGTTTAGTGAGCTACTGTAAAAAATTACATTTTGGCATAGTTTGGTTATATATTAGGGAAGTTAGTGGAAAAATTCGGATCAAGCTTGTGGAAATTTTTGGATCATTTTTGTAGTCATTAGCTGAAAGTTTAAACGTAATCGGGAAAAACTCTGGCAAAATCTCCGTTGCTTCTACAGCAGTCAACCTGCCACCGTGAAGAATCTGATAAAATTTTGTAAACGAACCATCAGCATTCTCCACTACTGTGATGAGAAAATCTTCGATCTTTGCAGCTCTCCAAGTAATTCACCTAAAGGAACGTTCCACCAGCTGTAGCTCAGTTCTGATGTTTATCCTTAGAAGCTTTGGAGTCTTTCTCGACGGTGATTCCTGCAGTTGTGATTCTCTCTTGACATGCATGGTCAAACAATGATGACCGTAAAATTTGTACAGTTTTAGTTTCTCTGCAGTGGTCTACCTGGATAGCATTTATGAATGTTACTATACTGGCTACGAGGCGTTATTGAACAACTACCATAGCCGTTTTATTTTTTTCTTTGTTGAGGTACAAGCTTACGCAAGCTTAGTTCAGCGAAAGCCCAATGCAAAAATCAACGTTTTCTGCTACGTGTAGAGAAAAGCTCAGGCTGAAAAAGTCATCTGCACAGTGAGTAACCAACCAGCAGCATTGGCATCGAAAAGAATGGCACGTGTACACCGACACTGATGTGCGTGTATTCTGAGTGATATATTTAATCACTACTGGGCGCTGGTGAGATGCAAATATCAGCACTTATTTCACCGCATGTCATCGTTATCTGTGAATTTGAAAATACTCATAATGTGCTATTACTTGCAAGGAAAAATGAGCTTGTGAGTCGTGCTAAGGGTTTATCTGAGAATTTTTTCTCAATCAAATATTCATTCCGTTTTAAGATAATTTTTTATTGTGCAAGTGAGAGCCATTGCATGTGATGAGAAGTGGCGTAATGAAACATTTTTTGAGGAGATAAGTGTCGTGGTGAGAGTTTGTTGTGACCACTGCCTGACTTCCCTTTGTAACTAACTTTCCGAAACATAGAGCAATGATGAGTTCGTCCTAGTTTTTTGTATTTGCGTATGACCTGTCCACCATGAAAAGCTTATAGTCAAAGCTGCTTGTTCAGTGGGAAATCTGCAGGTATATCATCTGATGCTCAGGGATGGCATGTTTGCTTTGTCTCAGCATAAGCAGTTAAGAAGGTCTTTCAAATGTGTGCCGTGATTGTGTGACAGAATGTGGAAATAACTTTAACCACAAAAAATCAGTTGATACAGTTTTCTTTCCTAAGCATACAATGGTTAGAATAGATCAAATAAATACCTCAAAGTGCCAATTTCGCATTTACTATGGGCGATCAGTGTAAACGGCAAATAAATATGGACTCAAAACAATACATTTACCAAACAATTTGTCGATTTGGTAGAATGTGACATATCCCTAAACCAGAGTTGCGGAGTCTGTGTCGGAGTCGCAAGGAGTCGGAGGTTTTTGTGTGGAGTCGGATTCCTGAGAACACTAGGAGTCGATGTCGGATTTTTTGTCCGCGTCCGACTCCGGAATTCCAATTAAATCATTTTTTACATCACACTTCCAAGTTGAAAATTCCTGTTGAAATGGTATGATTTCTTTTGAAACTTTTATTGAAGCATATAATTCTTGTTACGTACCACATTTCCATTGACTGCTAGTTGCTACAAAATTGTTGACAGCCAAACTTCAGTCACGTTATGTTAAGGGGTCGGAGTCGGAAATTTTGGAAAGGTCGGAGTTGGAGTCGGAGTGGGACATTTACCTCCGACTCCGCAACCCTGCTCAAGACCATCCTTTTCTGACCCCAATCGTTACAACAAAGGAGTCCGAAAGGCAAGTTCACAACATAATTTGATTAATTCTCCTGACCTAAACCATGCTGCTGGCAAAAATGGAATTTTTTCTGAGCACATCACCAATGCTGAACCCAAGGTCTGTTTTTACAATATCTCAGTATTGTTTCAATGTGTGTTTATTACATGGGAAAATTTCACAACAATACATGAAAACCCTTATTGTGTCAATTTACAAAAATAAGAATGTTGACAAAAGTGATGCTGATAACTGCAGACTTTGTTCTCTTGCAACTTATCTCCATACTATTTGAGCAATACATTTTATCCGGTGGCTCTCCATTTGTTTGTCTCCCAGTATGCAACGCTTCTGTATGAAGATGACCGTTCGAATGAAGCAATTGCTGGTGCTTTGTTTCAGTGTTTTTACCTATTCAGTATTGCTTGCGTGTACCAACTAACACCTACCCTGCCATGCGTGGTGACTAAGCATTGTTGTACCCTTGTGCTCTTTAACTAACCCTGTGATATGGGCCATGCATGTGTCTGAGTCAAAGACGTAGATAATCAGGGCCCAGTTTGGGCGTCGGGAGGGGGATAAGCGGAGGCCAAAGCCCCCTGAAATTTTTAATTTGATATTTTCCTGTAACGTTCTAATAGAATAATGCTTTTCTCTTGGTTTCGAGGTGCCAAAATGAAATTTCACTTCCATTTCGAGGTGTTAAAATGAAATTTCGCCACCCTGGAAAAATGTCTTTGGCCACCCTCTGGAAAAGTCCTTGCGACGCCCACTGGTCCAGACACGTCATTGTGTGGGCTCTCGGAAATGAACCCTCCGAGATAGAGTTCAACTCCCATTTCACTTGAGATTATTTAAGTTTAATAACTGTTATAATATAGCATAATATTTATTGTGACTCATACTCACGTTTCATATTACAAGCATAGTCGAATAAAAATATATTTAATACACTTTCTTATATTTGTGATAAGCTTCAATAAGCTCTGGTATGATCACCAAGACACCCACTCAGCTCGAACTACTCCTAAAAGAGCTTGTCTGACGATATTTCTGAATCTGCCTGCCGTACCTGGATTCTGTGCTGATTCACCGAAGTTTTTACTGTGCACACAGGCTACGTTACATCAGTGGTTCTCAACCTTTTTACCCCAGCGGACCGGTAAAAAACGCAAAAAAATTACAGACTGGCACCACACAGTCGCAATGAATGCATCAGATTATCACAGTTATTTTGTCAACCAAAGGTGTTGTATACGGTTTCATTTTGAGGATCCTCGTATTCAGGAAAAAAATATAATCAAAGTTGGAAGCTAACTCCTACAAATATTGACTTATGATGTCTGAAAGCTCTGTAGCATTGACATCAACACTTGTCAAAAAATTATTTAAGTCGAAAACATCTCTGCATCTCTCTTCTGCACAAACTATCCCAAACCGCCAGCTTCTTTGTGAATGCGTCTGTCTTGTTTCTCAGTACCACGATATTTGTGCAAAACCCTTGGTTGCAGAGATGTATTAAGCTTGTCCAAATGGCCAAACCTATCCATCACATACGCAAGCTTACTCATTCAAAAAATTATCCATACGCAAGCTTAATTCATCCAAAAAAGTTCTGCCGCTGGAGAGTTCCTTTTTCTCTTAAAAACCATTATGTTTCTTTCTTGAGCTCAACAAGACGCGAAAGATCTCGCGCCCTCTTGACAGCCATCTTACTTCTGTATGGAGAAGATGTTCCTGCTGCAAATTCATACTTCAACACAGTGTTTTGAATAGTCTGGAGTTCAAGAGTCGACTTCGAATTTCATTACAAATTTTACTGCGTTATTTAGCACGTTTTCAAATCAGTTTCTTTGCACCTAAATGTTCCAGATGGATTATGCAATGAGTAAACAACATTTCTTTATGCGCTACTTCTTTAATTTTTGCAACTACACCAAGGTGATAATCAGTCATGCTTGCAGCCGCATGCGACACAGTTTTCCCAGTCTGTTTTTTTTCACTGAAGTATTCTTTGATATTCTACGTCTAAATATCTCTGACCTGGTGGTACATCCTGGAAAGTTTATGCAACATCGAAGTTCTTCCTTGAAATCTTCTTTTCCCATTAAACGCACGAAACAAGGAAAAATGGCACAATTAGTCACGTCAGTTGATTCGAGTTGCAAAATTCGTTGATGAATTGCAAAATCGTTGCTGAAATTCGAATTGCAAAATTCGTTGCTGAATTGCAAAATTCATTGACTTGTTTAACTTTCCTATAACCTGCACCTCGACACCAATTGTCTTATCTTCAATCCTTCGCTGGACTGTGGCATTAGAAAATGGTGTGCGCTCAAGTTTCCGAACTGCTTGGGGAGCCAAAACTTGTTGATCTCCAGACAGGATACACTGCTTTACTAACTCTTCCCAAATGATAAACGATTTTTTCTTTCATATATTTCAATAGAAATTAGATACGATGCGTAAAGAAGAGATTCTTCAGTAGCAGGCATACCATACGTCCCGTTTTAGTCGGGACAGTCCCAGTTTAAAGGCTATGTCCCGGCGTCCCTGTCAGTCAACCAAAAACTCCCGGTTAGGCATTCAGTTATCCGGCATATAGTCCTACACCAGGTACATCCGTAACCAGAGAAAGATTTTTCTATCATGCATAACATGTGGCCTGATAACAAAAGCAGAGAAGCAGAATGTGAAACCCCTTATCACCTGTAAAATTAATACTGACTTTTTTGCTGTGATTTTTACGAGAAAATAAAATCGAGCAAAGTCTTCTTGAAGAAAGTATTGTGCACGGAAAGTGTGATTGGGCGAATGTGTAAATTTACAAATGCTTGAACATTGTTTTGTTTCTTAGTAAAATGCATTATTTTAGTTTTTGTTGGTGTCTTAAATATAGGAATTTAAAATAGCTACATCCTGCAAGTGAGATATGAACCACATATATCTGATAAGTCTCGTTGTTCTGAGGGATCCCCGTTTTCAGTTTCAAAAATGGTTTGCCTATTCAGTAGTAGTCATCGTTTCATTTGCTCTTTTGTCTATACATGTCGCTGAGTAGTCTTTGTGAATAATCCAGTCGCTTGACTCAAAGATGACTGTTCTTCGAATCAGGGGCGTGCAGAGATCTGGTGATGCCTAGGAAAACTGCTTGATTGTATGCCCCTACTAAATTCTAGTGTTGAGGAATGTGAGAAACGAAGGCAACAGGCAAAAACTAATGTTGACAAAACGAGTTTCGAAAAAATTAAAATAAATCCATGCAGCGTGTTAGTTGCCTTGCAATACGAAGAAGCATCTACTTACAGCATTTTAATTTTTTAATTTCACTCTTGGGATGCCCGGGACCGTCGCCCCGTTCGCCCCCTCTGCAAGCCTCTGCTTCGAATGGAAGTGACGAACAAGTGTGGAGGGTTTACTGCATCATTTAAGACAATTTGGGAGCATACCAAGCTAACGGGTCGTAGCGGCTGTTCACTACAAGGAGCTATACTAAAGCCAAATTCCAAGTAATTTTTATTATATTGCCTGACAAATTCTCCTTTTCGGTTTTCGGTTCATCCTGCTACTGTCAACATATCTGCACACTGCACATACACTTTTTGCAGATTGTTGTAAATTTGAAGTACTGATACTTGCTTTATGTCCGCTTTGACAGTTGTTCTTTCCTGAAAGCTGAAATTAGTCTTTGTTAAAAAAATCAAAATTCCTTGTTGCTTTGTTGGCTGCATTTCAAATCTTCCACAATATATGTAATAGAGCTACTGCCAGTGGCGTACCATAAAGTTTATGGTAAAAAAATTCAGACAACAGTCTTTCAAAATTTAATAGCGTTCACCAACATTAAACATTTAAAAACCTGTTTACTACCAACAGCCGCCATTGTACTTCCTCAATAACAAAATGCTTATGACAGGGCACAAGGATTTTATTTTGCGTCATAATATCCAGTCTAAAAAGGGCTAAGTGGTATATTCGATTGAGCGCACGCGCCACCAAAGTTGGTTAGTTGGGTTGATCCCAGTCGGGTCACACCGAAGACTTGTTAAACTAAATAGGCCTATTTGGCCTAGGGCCCCGCGCTTTTGGGGGCCCCTCGTAACGATCTTTCCCATGGCGATTCAATATTATCTAACAATTTACAAAACTACGCAGAGGCATAACTTCACATTTACCTTGAAACGAGCGGTCCACTCTAGACTCTTATCAATACAGTAACAACAAGACAATATTATGCATCTGGGCATGAGAGAAATCTGTATGAAAGCAGTTACAAAAAAATAATGAAACAGAAAAAACGGTACTTAATTGATGTTCAATTTTTCACTAACAAAAAGCTCGCAACAACGCAAGACCACCAGATACTGCAAAACTCCGATGAAAAACAAAATTGTCAGTATTGGATCCTACGTTTGGTTGTTTTTACTAGATTTCCCGCAAACAGAAGCTGCTTGTTGAAACTCTATATGTTAGTTAACAGCTAGAACAGTTTCTCGTGAGGTTTACTGGGAAAAACATGCTACACTGGGTTTTCTTCATAAGGTTAACTGAGGATGTTGCGACAATACTTTGCTTCTGCGCAAAACTTGTCTTCATGCTATTCACCATCGGCCTATCGTTCAATTCAGTTTATTTCTGCTTTCCGACCAAGCACAGAATACTTCATCAGAAATGCAGGGACAGGAAGAGACGGCCGTAGCTGTCGTTAAGTCAGTACCCCTACAATGCCATAGAGCAGAGGTTCCCAACCTGGGTTACATGTACCCCTACGGGTGCATTTGCCTATCACAAGGGGTACATTTAAGGTTAGCAATAGAAGAGAAATATATTTTTACGTATCTTTTCTTTCCAAAAATTTATACATATATCAGTAAACATTATTTTGAAAAGCTGCTATGTAATTATTTTTAAATATATATGTGATTAATCATTATAAAATATTTTGTCATAAGAAATTTTACGGGCACATGTTCATCTGTCGAAATACTGAAGGGGTACATGCTCATCTGTCGGAATGCTGAAGGGGTACATGGTCAGAGAAAGGTTGGGAACCCCTGGCATAGAGGATGAAAACACCATTTTTGTATTGCTTGGAAAATGACAACTTCAAAACGGCATAAATAAGCCCTGCGTCCACTGAATGGGTTATGCTTGTTTTGTTCATAAAATATGAGGTATCAGTATTGTATTGTATTGAGTAACGTCGTCACTCCCACACGCAAGTCGCTTGAATTTAAGCATGCATCGCAGTACCATGAAATACGCAAATACATGAAGGAAGACGAGGATACATACATCGCGGTGGTGGAGAGTATACGTTTGATGGCGCAAATACATTTACTTTGATGAAACACAAGCTTTTGAGACATACGTATGAATGAAGTCATCCTGCTTATTACA
>JGI24022J15233_10003881_pt1 | contig 15112 bp, 9 predicted proteins | sample Ectturendosymbi2_FD_15233 | JGI IMG/M metagenome (IMG submission 15233)
TGACGTCATTACATATACACCATATGAAGGTCTAAAATCTAAATTACACTATTTTAGACAAAACTACACCACTATGAAAACGTATCGGTGAACAACTTGAAACTTAAATAGGCGGTTACAGTAGCGGCCCAGGTCATCAGCGTCACTCGGGCTAATCATACGATTTATTCTGACTGACTGAATAAAACCGTTCGACGCTTGCGTCACTGAAATTTCCATTTGCTTTCATTCTGGCTGAAATTTTCGTTGCCCTGTGACGTTATGCTATGTAACGATAAATGAGAAATTCTCATGATAACTTCTCCATTGTCGAGTAACGTACGTCACAAAGAAATGCTAACGCCTCAGTGGAGGTTCTCAGGGGGAGCCTGGGTGGGTCATGGCTCCTCTCAGATTTTTGGCTGGCCCCCAGTTTGTTGCTTAATTTCACGTTCAAGTTCGTTTGATGGAGATATACAGCAGATAACTTTCAGCCAGCAAAATTTTAAATGATTTGAAGACTGTCTGGCGACGGCACTGACGATATTCACAAGCCTATGTTGGGATTGATAGGTTTACTCATAGCAAATCAATCTTCACTACAATGGAAAATCACCATGCAGGAGAGACATTTATGTTGGCCCCCCTACTTTTTTCCTTGGCCCGACAGTACCCCCAGTTTTTTCATTCTAGAATCGCCACTGTAACGCCAGTAAGTCATCCGCTTGCTTGGCTCATTCATATTAGCCCGAGTTGTTGGACAATTTATCGTTCGTTTGAAATTACTCTCAAAATGGGAACTGTCCATTGGACTGAACTTCAAATCCAATGTTCTGTACAAATCCATTGCTTCAAAAAAACATTCAGTCAATATGAACTATCTTTCAAAAACTCTTAGCTGCATAGGACAGCTCGGATTTTAATGAATGAACCCGAGTAAAGCGCGAGCGAACCAAGTCGTGAGAACGCCTACTACGAACGATATTGTTTTATTCAGGTCACCTGTAACATGAACGCGAAAGACCAGACATGGAACGAAAATATATGAACAGTGACAAGGCCCAAAGGAAAGAGCCCGAGTTAACAACTTAGTGAAGTGGGACCGTAGGTGGTGGAACAAACACAAAGCAAGGTTACGTTCTCCGATATAAATCGTAATCGAAAACTCGGGCGAAGCCCGAGCAGCCCTTATGCAGGAGTAGCCACTAGCCACTGGTCTGCTAAAAACAACATGACCATAGCTTAAAAAACAGGCCAAAATGACACAGAACTGCTACCTGTCTTAAACACATTCAAAATCACAACTTTTCTCCATCTTGAACACAAAGTATCATGATTGAATACTCATTCTACAACTACATTAGATACTGGAATGCAAAGACAAGACAAAACATACGTAGCAACTAGCAAGTTGTCCGTGAGGATGCCATCTGTGTTGCCAGTGCAGAAATAAAATATAGCTATTTAGCGTTGCCAATACAAAAATAAAAACACAATTGAAATTGATCTGTCAAATATTTCATTTTGCGAATAAGATTCAGTAAAATTTCACTATTTGGAATGGTGTTAAAACGCATGAAATTACCCAAATTTTTGATTGTGTGGCACGAACGTTTCCTACACGTAAGCATATGGGTGTCGGAAGAGGTGCAGGAATTTGAAAATTTCAGCAAAAAATGCTGTTTTCTTGATTTCGAGTGCCAAAAACCAAATTTCACCACTTTTGGCCCCCGTGGAAAAACTTTTGGAAAAATCCACTAGTGGCCCTCCCTGGAGAAATTCCTTCCGACGCCCATGCACACAAGCGTGTAAAATGACACTATTTTTGTGAAAAATTGTGTTGTATTACACCATCTGGCAACACTGTTCAACAACACCAATGCGGTAAGCAAGCCATAGCAGGGTGACAGACTGTGCACGGTGTATTCTGCCAAACGATTACGAAATCCTACCAAATTAACTGCCACATTACAAATAAGGTTAGAAATATCATCGAAAAAATACTGCCAAAATTTTGCAACGATTTTTTTATTAAACACTTTACTTTATCACTGTACCCAATACTAATTGTGTTACTTAAACTTACGATATTTAGGCAAAAAAGTGGGGGGCTAGGTCCCCCCAGAAAGAAAAGTGGGGGCACCTAGGCCCATGCGGCCTCCCGGTTCCGCCATCTATGACCATGGCGTTCCAGAACCGTATCTAGAAAGTTTTCAATGAGGGGGCTTGACNTTCGTGCAAGGGGGCTTGACATTCTAAAATTTGACAAAAACTCCACTGATTTAGTGTTTTATATTGCAATTTGGGGGGATTGGAGCCTTGTTTGGGGGGATAAGCCCACCAAAGCCCTGCCCGTGGAGACGGGGCTGTGGCGGTCATCTAGCCAACCAACACCGTTTATTACGTATGAACAAGTGTTAAAAGGCAACAGCTGGAAATAAAGTCAGCACGGTCAGAAAAATGCACAAAATCAGAACATAGTGAAGAAAATTACAAATGAAGAGAGCATGCATGCGTGCGCAAAGGAGTGAATCTAGTTTAACTGAGGAATTTTATTGTGGTCAAAAAAATGTTAGACACAACATGAAAAGTAAAAAAATAATTTGATGAAGTACAAAGAAGCTATGGAGTGTAAGAGTATGCGTAAAAATGGGATATGCACAGAAAAGAATAACAAACAAAATAAGTAAACGTACGTTGAAAACAACAACTTGCATTATTCAAATCACTAAAACCATCAAAAACAGCATTTTTCTGAAAGTACCCAGCGAAGGACCAGCCACTACAAATTATACTATATAATACTTTTTAATATTTTTAAGTTTAATTATATTTATTTTTTCAATATTCAAACTTAGTTTACTTTATGAAGAGGATGGGATTTTATTGCATGTTGCAAGGCCTGCAACCGTTAGGTCTAGATCTATGTTTACGTGCTAAGGTCACTATGGGCAATCGACTACCACTTTCAGAAGGCCGCATTTAGCTGAAGGCCGTACCTGCAAATGAAAATAGAAGCAATTCGATGGAAATAGAAGCAAGTCTCGGTTAAATTTAGCCTCAGCACTAACATTTGCGGTGATTAGTTGGAGGAAACTTCAGATCTTGAAGATTTTTCTAGAGTGCTTCCACGGTGCACTGAAAACAATGTGGAGAGGCTGGCCACATGTGGCCGCTAATTGCCCATCCCTGCTATAGGCCAATGCGAGGTGGAGGAGGCGTGCGTTGCGAAAGCAAAAAAACACGAGTGGGGCACGTCGGAAATGAAAGGATATAGAACCAATTTCAAACTTCCAAGTTCTGACTGGTCGGGCGTTCGTTTAGGTGAGTGAGCTAGATGGCTTCTGATAAAACCTATACGGGTTAATGAAATCACCAGAAGTCAAGGATAAATACCTATGCCAAACGAATTAATGAGTGCCGGCAACATAATTTGCCAAAAGTTACTTGTAAAAAAAAACAAAAAACAATAAGAACATTAAAAAAACGAGCCTTGTAATCAATGGAGCGCAAAACTTGGCGGAAATGAGCAGCAATTTGTACGAACTGCATGCAGGCTATGCCGTTCTGCTCGGACGCAAAGTAATTCAGTACCCGAAATTTTGCTAAGCAAGATTCTATTGTTGCGATCGGAAAGCCCGAGCGGCAGGTGCGCAAAGCTTCACGCTGTGGCAGCAAGCAAGAATAGAGGTAACACGCCGCAATCACTCTATTATTGCTTGTTTGTGCCACATATATATATATGGGTGTTGTTCTTCGCGCACATCCCATTCGTGGTTGATCACACATTCAACGCAACGCCATCGGAGAGGTTGCAACACTAGTTGAATACGGACTAAGGATGCGTAATTTTACGTGAAATCGACTTCCTATTAAAAATTTGCTGATCGATTCCTTGCTTACACCCATCGTGGAGAGTACTTACTTGAATATGGATATGTGCAAGTTTGAATCATCGCAGAAAGATGAAAGTAGAGCGCAGTCGACTGAATCGTCAAAAGCATACAGAAACACTCGTGCTTTTAGTGTTGACTGAACAAGTTGTCACTCTGAAAGAGTACGCTGCAGTGTTATGTTCTTGTTTGTTAAGTCTGAAAAGCATATTTAAAAAATCTGCACCGATGCGTTGTGCAGCTGTTTAAATCTTTTGCGTGAAGCAGGCTACAGCTGGGAACAGCAGACTCAAATGCACAGTTCTTTATGTTCAAAGATAAGTAAGACCTAGTTCAGGAAGGGCTGGGATTAGAGGTTGAGTATTTGTTTGCTTGTTCTTGAACGGGTTTAAGGCTTTTTCAACCAACGATATTGTGAGATGATGCAGATTTAGCATGTACCGAAAAATTTTGTGTGAAGGTGCTACATTCATCGGCGATGGCAATTACTGAAGGAACTGGGTGTACCGCACGATCCTCCAAGTATTGGAGATATAGGAAACTTGAGGACGGTCTTTTCCAACCCGGAAGAAGTGAGTTTTATTATTCGTGAGCATTTTGTTGCAAAGCGAGTTATTCGTGAGCATTTTGTTGGAAATTTCTACGTCTAATCGACATAAACTACGTAAAAATCAGGCAAAATCACCGAATCCATACATAAACGCATGAGACTTTTTGCCTAATGGCCCCACGTGGTCGACAAAGGCAAAATCGAAGGCCCACGAAAAGGACGCAGGAATTGATTCGCGTGTACTGAAAATGCCCCATGAAGCCGAAAGCCATGGCTCTTATTTGAAGAAAAAAACACCTAAGTGGTGAAACATTATATTCGAATAAGAGCTGATGACGCCTACCTAGTAGGCGATATATAAACTTCTTTACTGGGAAAGGATTCCTTTCGATAGATGTGGTAAAACACACTGAGAATCACGTCACTAATCCTGAAAACAAGTCAAAACCTTTGCAACACAGAAGATATCGCTGTGGAATTGGGTGGAAAACTTTTTTCTGTCGTTCATTCCCAGGCAGTCATAGATAAAGACCGCGACACCGCTGGGGAAAATTGCTCTGTTTGGGTGCTCTAAGAGCAAACATAGGGCCGACCGAAGCGCCTGCGGGTTATAAAACTGGTCTATAAAGCAGTAAGCTTATTTATCTGTAAACAACCTGCCGAACACCTATGCGCACTGTGTTAGTGGCTGCCTGGATGTCACGGTACGAATGAACAAGGTGACGTAATAACTTAATGTCTACAACTTTGTAGGTTCACTCTGTTGCGCAGTCTTTTCGTGATAAAACGTCCAGTCGCTGCATGCTTCTCAATTAAAAAAAAACATTTCCTGACTACGCTTACAGCAGCGCTCTACAAACCTTTCACAAACAAATTTTTTTTAGATCTTCAAAGACGATTTGGTGAATAAGAAGAAATTCGGGAAAGTGTATGGGTGAGTTGGTTTTCAAGTCAGTAGCTTCTATGTTTGATGCTGTGAACGCTTGTATTCGATTTTATGCACAAGAACTTTGAGGAACATCATGAATTTGCTTTCAAAATACCCGATATCAGGACAACTGCTACTTAGGACAATTTGGTCTCCTATCTACAGAATCAATTTGTAATCACCTGGATCGGGCCTGCTTTCCGTCCATTATGCTGCTCAGCGAACAATTCACCACTAACTTGTTGGCAAAAATTGACAAACAATCGCTTCAATTACTTCATCCACGGTAAACAAAATACTTGCTATTTTTGCAGGTTTTATAGCGGACTTCATCCACGTATCACGATATGGGATCCAAACATTCTGAAACAAGTCCAAATAAAAGAGTTTTCCACTTTTCCTGATCGCCAGGTACAGTATCGTGACATTTGCACACTAGTCAAAACCAAGCAGGCAGTCTATGAGTTAATTCTTTTGTATTTTTGAATAAGCCCTGAGATATTCTCTGAGATCTGATATTCTCCGAGACAATCTCTGAGATGTCACTTCCACTGATTGGAATCGACTTCTCAGTCCCAAAAGCGATGTAGTTCGAAATCTGAAACGACCTGTTGCTTTTATCCCACAAACCAAAACAGGAAACGACTGACTGAATTGCAACAGGTTTTGAAACACTGCGCTTGTTCGGAGACAGTTATAACCATTATTTACATGAATTACTACTCACGGGCCGCATGGGCCTAGCCCCCACTTTTTTCTGGGGGGCCTCGGCCCCCTTCTGCATTTCAAATTTTGCTTAAATAGGTTTAAGCAGCACAATTAGTAGTGGGTCCATTGTTAAAGTAAATCGTTTAATGAAAAAAATTTCCATAGTTCTTTTGACGTGCACTTGTGGTCTCCCACTTTGAAAAAGGTTCCTCCGCCATTTTTATGGGTATTTTTCAGTGTTAGGTTTGTTTCCTGTTCGTGTAAGCAATGGCAAGTTATTCTTGGTCGCAGTTTTGATTATTTAGATCTAGACAGGGATGTAGTGCCAACAAAAATGGTGTGGGAACGCACCAGAAAAACTAGCCATTTTACAGCAGCTTATAACTCGTTTTAAAGCAAAACATGAAAAAGGTGTGGGAGCGCCGTTCCCACGCGTTCCCGACCTAATACACCCCTGGATCTACACCATCTTCATACGTTCTAGATGTGAAACAAAACAAATTCAATTTTTACCACAGGTGATTTGCAAAATCTGCGCATTTCTATCGTTACATTTCCGTTATCGCAGGCAGCTTTTCGAAAAACCAATGGAGAAATGAACGATGGTTTGTTCGCTTCTAGTGGAGAAAAGTGGAAAAGAATGAGGTTCGATCCTTGACTGGTTTGTTTTTGCGAGTAACAGTGGAAACTGATCTTACATGTTGTTTGGATGAGCAGACCGAGCAGACAATCGACCAAGTGTTTCGTAATAAAACCATCTATTTTGACATAAGCAGACACGCTTTGACCCCAACGTTCTCCGCGTCGAAGTTGAAGCAAATGCTCGGCATAGTTGTCGAGTGTTCAGATCATATGGCTGAAAGTTTGAAGAAAAAAGCAAAGGAAAGTGATGGAATATTTGACACCAAAAAGTAAGCTTGTTTTTAATTGCTCGTTTGTAACAGGAGCATTGTCACATTTGCATTATTCGTATTGTTTTTCAACTACGATGGTCTATTTTGCCTTTCAAATAAGTTTCGTAAATGTCAAAATGGCCAGTTTACTTTCATTCAAGCATGACGGTTGATTAAATCGTCCCTGCCCTGTGTCGTGCACCCCAGGCGCAATGAAATCGTGACGGGTCGGGGATCTCATATTCATGGTCAAAGAAAAGGGTCAATTTTAACTGGGGAAGAGGTCCACTGGACTAAGAATCAGGAAGTGAAATAGACAGGGGTCTTGAATCTGATCAGCTAATAAGTAATTCTTATGCAATCATTTGCAAACGACAGTAATACAGTAATTTAGCCACACAGTAGTGCACCTTATCAAGCGAGAGCGCTGCAGTGGTGTTATACTTGTATAAAAATGTAGCATGTTTCAAATCAGTCAGAACTCAATCGCTGAGAGCAATATTTTCACGAAAGAAAAACGATGAGTGTGTGCCTTAGATAATTAGCGTGCAGGTCGCTTATTTGAGAACCCCTCAACAAGACCATAATTGGCAAGATGCCTGCAAATACAACCTTACACCTACATTTGTTGACTGAATTACGTTATTTCAACTCCTTTCAGAGTTTTTGGAAAACTATCTCTGGACATTGTTTGCTCTGCTGCATTTGGTGTTAATGTTTACGGAGAGGTAAGTGCATTATGTGTTGTTTTATGTATCATTGCGCTTCTCAACATAAGTACGTGGTTGAACCTCTGTCACTGAGTCTGCCGCGGGTTGCAATGGAAACAATTACGAAAAATTGTTTATTTTTCTATCAGTTGCATAGCGACGTCCAAACAGACCCAACCTAACAACATCTCAGTTCAGTTATAGGGTGGATTAGTATTGGCGTCGTGCCTTTGCTTTTGAGTGTTTCGGATTTTTGTCTGTTGATTTACGTGTGGGTTGTGGGTTGTAGATTTACGTACAAGTTTCATAGTAACCTGCTTGTTCCTTGTTTCATACCAAGTGCTGTCTTCTTTGCCTGTTCGACTCAGTGCCGTAGCAAGTCGGCATGTGTCGTGGAGCAGAAATTCACCTTGAATTTTTTCTTTGTCGTTTTCTGTAACACAGTTTTGACCTTAGGTCGCGGCCATTGCTGTGTTTCTTCCTTTATGAAAGATTTTATTATCTTTTCGCTGTTCACCATACGGTATGGATATTGTGCGATTGGTAAAATGCCGAAAACATTTGACGCGTTTCATGTGTTCATTGTTGTACCTGCAGTGGTTGTCATAGTGCTTAGATGTGCAGAGCGGTTGAGCATTGTAGTTTAATGAGGTGGTCTGTAATACATCGTAGTGCAGTGCTTACTTTCGTGAAGTGAGAGGATTCGTGAGAGAATTTTTTGAGAGAATAAAGGATATCCAAAAAAACAAGCGATCGGCTTTGTAATTAAAATGTGTTGTGACTTTACCAAAAACAAAGTGTGGACGTGCGTAAAAGAAAATAAAACATTTAATGCAAAAATATTGATAAAGTTCAGTGAAGCGAAAACCCTTATTAGCGCATTTTTTCCTGATGTCAAAGCGGAGTAACACTTATAATTGGGTCAAGTGCACCTCCACCAATATTACGAGTGGAAGAGACGAGTATGCTTCAAATACACGAAGAAAACGAGCGCCCCACTCTCATAGCACAGCTTTTTTGCGCAAATAACTCCGTTAACGCAAAATATCCTAAGCCAAACAAAATGTTAAGTTATATTGATGCACGGCATGCTCGCAAAAGTGTTTGCGGTACCCCACGTTAGAAGGTTTGAGTAATTCCTTGTTACAATACATTTTCATAGCATTAACATGCCAGAAAGGTACAAAATCGTGTGCTTTCATGAGGGTATTTGAAGGGGTTTGCTTGTGATTGGTTCTTTTGTCCAAAACAGAGTGGAAAGTGTTTGGTCAGTGAGTCTGCGTTTTAACGTGGTTTGGGAAGAACTAGTTTTAGTTATCCAATGTACTGTGTTTCTACAGACAGATAGTTGCGGGAGCCCAACATTGTAGCAATGGAGACAAGTTTTGCAATAACTCAAACAAACTTATTCACCATTTCTATGCGGGTAACAGTTTATTTTTTTTTATAATCAAAGGAAGATGGAAAGGAACCGAAGATTCTGGAAATGGCAAAGAAGCTGTTGGAAGTATCTTTTCTTGGAGGCCCTTTCGTCCTTCTGTTTCGTAAGGATTCTTTGTACATGAGCCTGATTCGTGGAATGCTATTGGAGTGTTTGACGTTTATCAGATGAATGTCTTTCCGCAAAAAATGCACGAACCAGGTTTTGTGTTTTGCGTGCAATCACGTTTTCGTGCAAAACTAATCAGACACTAAAGTTTGCAAATCATTAACAAAAAACAAATTACCTGCAATAGAAAATGTCAAAATACATCGATATGCAAAATACGATAACCTTCTACTTAGGTGCTGAAACACATCAACCTGACAGTCTGTCCTACATTGATGCCAGAACAAGATACACTTTTCCGTGCCAGATAGGCCGATTTTTTGTGAGACACAAGTCAATTATCGTCAGTCACACTTTTTTAAACTTGCACCACTTTTACACATTTTATCTTTTTCTCACTGACCATTCAAGGTTATTGTAGATTTTATTTCTTGAGCTCCCATATCATTTCTTAAAATTTATCTTTTTCGTTGCAACCCTTTGCTTGGTGCTGGTGCGTATAGCTTCACTGCGTACCTGGTTAACATTACACGCAATTAGTCCACGATAATTATTGTTTCCAATCCGCAATTCACAGTGGTTCGGCGTAAGATGCTTTTTACCCGGCGCATGCCTCTCCATGGGCGTAGCTAGGGGGGGCCAAACGGGCCCTGCCCCTCCGGAATTTTTACCATATCTATCTAGTAATTTTGTGCTTTGAGAAGCGGCGTCCTAAACAAAAATACTGTTGCTTGCCTAAAGTCAAACATTTTGGTCCCCCAAAATTTTGGGCCGGCTACAGCACTGTGCCTCTCGTGTCGAAACTGCGCTGCAAAAGAAAAGTGTTTCACCCCCTGTTTCTTGTTTCACCCCCCTGCTTGTCACTGTCGCTAGTGAGATGCAGCTTTTTTGAAGTGTGAACGAGCAGAAAGTCTGTAAATACAGGTTCAAGGGTTGCAGCCGTGCGGGGCCCAAGCACACAACTGATACGCTTAGCCGTCCTACTGCTCGCTGTCATCCATTTTTATGTTCGAAAGCTTTATTTTAGTTGTTGCCATTGCGCGGACTGCAGCGTTTGCATTTCGCATTCATTAAATGGCTTACATGTAGGAACGGCGCCAGGACAAATTTTCTAAACGTATGTTTGCGTTTGTAACGGCATAGTTATGCAAGAAGTTTTTACGCAACAAGACCACGTTTGGTTAGTCACTGTAATAGCAGGCTAGTCGAAAGGAGTTATCAGGTAAGTCACGAAAAATTGCTACTAAGCAAACAAAATAATACATTTTACTTTTGAGAACTTAAAGAAAAGTGGATATGTTCAACTGTTTATGAAGGCAATGGCGTTACACATTTATTGTGCATGTTTTCTATTAAATTTCTATCGATACCATTTTCTACTTTCATTGAAGAAAGTTTGGTGAATGACAAGGGTTATTCTTTGGTACTGGACAAGCTCAGGTTTACAATGCAAAACAAATCTTTAAAAAAATTATTTTTAGGGAATATGTTTCTTCAAAAATGATATTCTTTCCGCGGCTCATGTTTCTTCGTACAAAAAGTGAAGCAAGGTTTAAGTTGACCAATTGGCAGTTTTCTTTTGGTGATTTTGTAAATAAACAAAATACAAAAAGTCAGGAAACAAACAAAGGAAATGGAAATAACAAGAAGAAAGACTGCAATTTGATTGTCTTTCCGCTATCAAATTTCAATTTTTCTAATTCAAAAGTGAAGTCCATCTTCCAAAAACTATTTTCGCTTTTTGGTGCCCTTTTCTCTCTTTATACTAACCTAAGTAAAACTAACCGAAGTAAAAAATGTGCTGTAGCACTCGCGCTAGGTATTTAGAAATGTGACAAGAACATGCAGTAATATTTAGATTAGATATAGACCACGCGAATACTAATTAATAATGCGAGAAGTGTAAACATGCAAACAACATTTCGTTTTACTGCGTTGCAGCGAAATTTCCGAATTTATGCCTTACCAAACCATGCAGAACGAAGCATATATTCAAGCTATGCAATAACAAAATTCTTTCTCTTTTGCGCGTGGCATCACTGCATGCATGAGTATGCAAAAAGTAAGGATGGCAAAAAACAACTATAAAGTTAATGTATTAATGCAGTGGTTCCCAAAGTGGGGGTAAATTACCTTCCGGGGGTAATATGCGATTGGTTTAGTGGGTAATGCGGAACCAAAACCGCAATGTTGTTCTATATTATGAGCAATCACTGTGAAATATTGAGGGTAATTAAGACACAATAAATACCTGGATTTGGGTAACGGTTTGAACAGGTTTGGGAACCGCTGTATTAAAAGTATCAACAAGCGCTTAATTTTTTACAGTGTTGTTTCCATGGACCCAGCACATTGCACATTTTTTCAACTACAGCGCTTTCCCGAAATCTATCACCAGCTATTTCTGTTCTTTAATCGACCACATAATTGATCAGAAAAAAGCCAAGGAGAAAAAGCGGTGAGTTTAGCAAATTCCTATTTGAAAATGTTTCTGTGGAAACGTACAGTCGTTCGTTCACTTCAATGTGTATTTTTTATGAAAACCTTGACATTAAAACTTCAAATTTCATCGAGAAATATTTTGGAATATTGGAAGAGCTTTTTTAATACTTATGATTACACTTTTAAGGCTGAACGTAGGAAAAACTGTTGTATCTGTCTTTTTTCAAACCAATGAGCTTACGCTGCATATTCATCCGCGTTCGTAACTGAAACGCCAACGTTCGATGTTTCGAGAAAAATGTGCCGTGACTTGAAAGTTTTAGGAATAAGTGTTTGCTGAAGAACAAATGGCGTTGTCGCTTTGACCGCTGCATCAACAATACAAGCGTCGCTGCAAATGTTGACTGTCGCAACCATTGTTCCTTTTACTTTCACAACTGATTTGGGGGAAGTCAAACATTTTCCTCAAATGACGTTCTCTGCCAAATTTTGTGAATTTTAGCAAACGTGCGCTTTTCAACCAGATTCGCTAGTTTCGTTGAATGGCATAAGGTGAAAGAAAAAAAGCTAGAAACGCACAAAAAGCAGCAATTTTCTTTGTTACACGTTGTAAACGTGGTCTGTTATAAACGGGTCTGTGCTGAACGTGGTCCATTATGAACGGGTCTGTTTTGAAAGGGAGATATGCGCAATGCATGCTGTGAAGCGCAGTAATTTTTATTGCGCGGAGAATTCGATTTCATTGTAAAGTGCTTTTCTTGATAAAAATCTGGACATTTTTCGAACTATTTGTGGTGTAAGAAAGAACACGTTATGGCCGTAATAGCTGATGCTGCAGCCTGTGACGATTGAGTGAAGTCGTCTGACCGAAATATGACCTTTGTGGGATTGCCTATCAAAGATGTTCATCAGAGTTAACTGATCTTTACAAGGTAAATAGTGAAGTTTGTGTTGGCAAACCAGCGTATAGCTTCAATAATAGCCATAGTGACGAAGTTACTCATTTGTGTGTTAAGAAAGCATGGTACCAGCAACATAAGGAAACTTAGGCCTAATGCTGACACAGACACGCAAGCTCCCGCCGCAACAACGAGATGAACGCCAAAAACTAACAACTGAATCTTTGATCCAGCATAGTCGGTAATGGACCTGATCAAACTTTTTACGTGATGGTGAACTAAAGCTAGGAGTATGTTGTCATTCTAGAAAGTCGACATACTGAAGTGTATGCTTGACGCTGAAGTTACCAAGAAAGAGATCAAAGATGGAGCGAAAGGTACAACTTTCGATGCTAACCTGGACAACGTCTTGTTATTTTTGAAGATGTCACGTATTTTCTGTGACTTCAGAGTATATGGCTCTTTAAGTAACTCTACTGTTTTTGTTACCTTCCAGCTGTATTAGAGTAATCAGCCTTTACAGAACGAAATACGTTTTTACAGTTTAAATAGTTTAAACTCGCGGGTGACGGTCGAAACAAATTTGTGGTAAAAGCGTCTTGTTTTGGTTCAGATGCTAGAATTGTTATAGTTTTGTTTGGTGCGCCGGCCCCTGTCCTGTTAGTGTATTGCGCGTCGTCTAAAAAATGCAGCATTGACCACTTTGAAATAAAACGCAGTTTGATGAACGTGTGGCTGCAACCCTGTTGGTTACTCTGAAAGCAATATGTATAGTTGTCGAAAGAAAAAACGTTAACTTCGCGTTAGGCAACCTTGGTATATCATGTATCTTTTCCCGAACGCAGTCAGCGAGGTCCTCTTCTGAAAATTAATCAAATGCAGGTACCAAGCACAATTTATCGTAGAAGGGTTTTGTGCAAGGGAGCGTACACAAAAAGATAAAAAAATTTCTTTGTCCAAAGTGAAAACCTCTTGTGCGTACTTTAGGTTTTCAGTTTTGCTTCAATTGAAGTCCAAGAATTTCAACTTAAAATAAGAACATAAAATTGTGATAGTTTTAGATTTGTCATGACTCGACCGTAGATGTGCAGCAAGTTGTCCGGCGCAAGTGCGTTTTTCTCGTCGAATGTTTAACCTCTAGTCACTAGTGGCACAGCAGTGAAGAGGAAGTTTTTGGCAGGTATTTCCCGCGAGGAACTTGTTGGAAACTGCATGCTGATGATTTTGGGCGGATACGAGACAACGGCCGGTACCATCCAAATGGTTGCTTACAACTTGGCGGTTCACAAACGTTGTCAGGAAAAAGTGCGACAGGAGATATTGGAGACTGTGGAAAAGCACGTGAGCAACACTGCTTGGAAGTTATTGACCGTAGCTCAGCTGACCTGACACCTTTCGCGTTGGCATATGAAGTTTTTCTCTTCCATCCGCGTTAACTGACACTTTTAAGTCTGACTGTCTGTCCTGTCAGTTCGGTTTATCCGGCCCGACATTACTTAAATTTTCTTGATAATCCTAACGAACACTAAACAGTGCAATAGAAAGAAACAAGCTTGTCGAATGCGATGCCAGCTCACAAAGATTGTACCGCAATGTCATGTGATTTGCTTTCTACTGACTTTTCTTTATTCGTTGTTTGTCCCTGACTCATCATCGAAAAATTGTAAAAGAAAGCGACGATAGCAAAACTATGGTTTAATCACACCTGCCCCTATTCGAATCCTGCAAACTAATGAAAACGAAAGCTCAGTGAGAATTTTGAAAACTGCCTAACTTTCAATCCATTACCGATTGCTGCGTTTACACGTAGTCTTTAGGGTTGGATTAGAATCTACTCAAACATTTTGGTTATTTATCATTTTGGCAAATTATTTCACGTAAAATTCTAGCTTGTCACAATGGTACTACGACTTCTTAACACAAAAGTTTCTGTTTGCGCATTTGCAGAATAAGTGATTGAAAAGCATAAAAACGATTCGAATCCGATATTTCAATCTCTTGTAAAAGCAGCTGTGGTTATTATTTTGGCCAAGTGACTGATTGAAGAGCACCATATGTGTCATCATTTAGGACAGGGGTGGGCAATTGGTTTGGCTCGAGGACCATTTTGAGAAGGCCACATGAGAAGGCGCAGGGCCGTACATCCTTAGTGAACCAGAAGCAAGTCTCGGTTAAGCTAGCCTAAGCAGTCAGCACTAACATTTGTTGTGATAAATGCGAGGAAATTTCAGATATGAAGATATTTTCTGCATGCTTCCGCGGGCCACATTTGGCCCCCGGGCCGCTATTTCGCCAACCCTGATTTAGGAAAATTATGTTAAATCGAAGAAATAATGACCTACGAATGACGCGATTGTCTAGGAATCGAACAAACCAATTGTCCAGGCGGGTTGAGAGAATCAGTCACATCGGAATTAACAAAGTGTAAAGAAAAGGCAAAATAAACCAAACAGGCAGTCCTTGTAGCTCAAGACCTAAAGTGGATGTCTTAAATCTTCGAGTAACTTTGCTGAACGAAAAAGCCACTGAACAGGAATTCATGCCGGAAACCTCTACTACAC
>JGI24022J15233_10003887_pt1 | contig 15103 bp, 6 predicted proteins | sample Ectturendosymbi2_FD_15233 | JGI IMG/M metagenome (IMG submission 15233)
ACTAGTCACATAACAATATGAAGCTACTGAAGAGTTCAAAGCGCCCCGACTTCCGCAGTTTAACGTGAATGACCTCATTTGACCCGGGTCTGGCAGACCCGCGACAGTATTCCAAGGTTAATGCGACGCCTATCCCCTAAACCAGCAATCAAAGTACGCAGAACAGTCACGGTTCAAACAAACTTTTTATGAATACGTAAGACCAAAATTAGACGAAAACACAAATAATAAAACGGTCCTGCATTTTTCAGCAAATTACCTACCATAAAAAATATACAATATAATGAAGAAAATGTTCCTGCAGCGACACATCTACTGCTCTACCAGAGGCTTCAAGACAAGATGGTAGAGAAAGGCGACGTACGACGCTGGTCATTACAAGTGAGATTTACCGTGTTTTCAGAAAAAGCAGGCCGTCTTTTAGAATGGCCGTAGTCATTTCGCAATTTAAGTTCATTTTAAAGATCTTATATTTCTGCGACAGAAATGAAAAACGGAATCTTCCAGTTCCAAATGCAACATATATTCCACCACTATGCTGGTCAAGGGCTGCGGCCACGAGGTTGAATGACAAAAGTCGTGGTCACTTTTGTTGGTCACTTGTCACGTGGGAAGCGCGAGACGGAAGTAAGCAAACTCACAAACGACAGGCTAACAAGAAGGGAGAAATTCTCCAAACCAGGGTTCCCACATATTTTTAAAAATCATTTTCCATACTTTTTCAATACTAAATTAGAAAAGTTCAATACCACTACTTCTCTTCATTTTTTGGAATTCTTAATCATGAAACTCAATTTTACACATTGCTCATCACTGCATAATCAATTAATTGCTTTGCCTAAAGTAAAATTCTGCTCAGATACTTCCGATTTCTTTCCTATTTAGAATTTCAATACTTTTTCAATGCGTAATGTACATTTTAACCAAATTCAATACTTTTTAAGGTCTTGAAAACCAATTTTGAAATTCAGTACTTTCAATACTGCGTGGAAACCCGGCCAAACATTATTTGAAAAAAGTTTTTCACAGTCACAATACATACGTGTCAAAGCGAATCACACATAGAATACGTTTAGCTGCATCTTGGTCAATCAAACCGCGAGTAAAAAGACGGCGAGGACAAAGCCAAAAGATTAAGGGCATTGGTAAATCCATATCAGTCTTTTTGGGGCCCAGTGGGAGAAGAGAGTGCAGTAATACTGTACAAGGAAAAGAACGAGAAAAACAAAGTAAGACGTTTTTAAAAGTTTTTCAAAGGCAACATTTTCGAAAAAGTATGCCTCTACCGGGGAGACGCCATGTTCACTTTGGGGTAACCGCTTGAACCGAATTGCTCTCACTGGACCGGCCATTGTTTCTGAGAGAATTAATAAAGCTTCATGACATTTGTTTGTCTTCACGATTGTTTGTTAAACGTCTAAATGTCCTTCTATCGCAGTCTTTGGGTGAAAACTACTGACTTAAAATAGCGTTTTTTACAAAATTGCAACATCATCAAAGAGTTGCTCAAAATTTTCCAACCTAGTGTTGATTTTTCATGGCCCATTCAGCCTCTGTTTTTTCAAGTCCACAGAGAAGGTGAATGCTGGAAACTTTTACTGTATCCGAAAAAAATTTTTCACATTTCACCTGCACTTTTGTTTGAACATCATTTTGGAATACAATCGTGTTTGTTTCAGAATGAAATTCCTAATCAAGCGCAGAAAGGGAGTAGATCGGTTTGAGGAATTGAATGGTTTTGATGTATTGTTGATTTTTAACAATTAATGGAACTTTCCAGCATTTGTATGCTCGCATGACAGTTTCATGACATGCGACGCTGTAGCACATATCACCACAGGTGTGTTCAATAAGAAAATTAATTTTGACTCCGGATGCCATTAAATCCGCGCTCCACATATGAGACCTTAGCGACTGAAACGGTAACTGTCAGCATATTGGTTGTAAATTCTTTTCAAAGTAGGATCATGCTACAGGGGCTGATATTACTTGAGCGTAAGTGCAATGAAAAGCAAGAAATGAATCAGTGTCATTTTCCAACTTTCCAGGTTTGTCATCGAAAGCACTCAAACGTGACACAGTATATCATTAGCTCCATCATGCTGTACACTGCGGACTTCAAGTCGGCCAGAGTCAGACACAATAAAACAGGAACCACAGTCTCGACCACAGCGCCGAAGGCGAATAGGGGGACCTTGAAACCATCACTGATTTTGAAAAGAAAATCGCGATTGGACGAAATGCTTATGAGCCCAATCAAAGCAGCGTTACCGGACCCAACGATATATATTACCGAAATAATCCCTAAAATTCTTAGATTTTTCTTCAAGTGGATTAGCAGCAGACTGGTGGTAGTTTTTTCACCGAAAAAGATGCGCTTGATGGTGGCACCCGGTGAATTGACAGATCTGGGAGTGTTGGGACTACTGGGGGACACGCTTGGGTTGAAGAGAGCTTGGTCGTCTTGAAAAGCAGTTGTTTCTTCACCGCCTGCTTTGATTTCTTCTTCCAGCGGGGAGGTTGTTGTGATTTCGTGACTCACTCTTCGGAAATCCTTGGTTGCCCGTACGAAGAGAGCGATTGTGGCAAAAACGTAAGACACCCACAGACATGCTCCTATGATGATGCCAATCTCTGAGAGTGGCGGCCACACGTACGAACAACCTGAGGACAAATGATCACTGTTTTTTCGTCGTTTGTTCAAAATAAGAAAGATCTCTTGCGCTGCCTACGAAGAGGGAATAAACATACGTTTTCTTCCATAAAACGTATTGTCTTCCAAAGCGGTATTCGTTTAAAAAGTGCTTGCTTCCAAAAACGATTCATGACTGAAAAAGGGATGGCTTAGAATCACGTTGCAATCACGTGTTCGAAATCAAATGAATAAGTATATTTTTGTTTTATACGTAAATGAGGTAGACCAAGATTTTAGATATTCCTGGCTTCACAAACATGATAGCGAATCAAGAAAAATCAAATGCGAGTAGTGCATCAAACCAATTTGGATAAAGCAAGCGCTGTTTCCTTTAAATTGCAAATATTTGACGCCATCTGATTTGCACGGCGGGTTCAGCCTATCCGCAGTCGAAACGAAAAAATGAACTCACCTGAATCGTAATCGCACACAGGCGACTGAAATCCCTCGGGAACGTAGTTAAAATAACAGTGACACACTTGCAGACATCTAGCATTGTCGACACATACAAGCAGAGAGCAGAGTAGAGGTAAAATCCAACTGGACGCAACCCATAGAATAGCTTTAGATCTCCTGTGTTGATGGCACCAAAGCCGTAATCTGTACAAAGAAAACAACAAATATTTCCAGTTTGATAAAAAAAAAAGGAAGCGTGTAGCATGTCACCAATTCAAAGAAATGACAAGAACGCGACATTATTAGTATCTCCAGTAACCGGCTTGGTGGGAGCAATAAATTGTTCACGTGATGTTCATTACTATTTTCTTCGTAAAAATGTGATGCTGTCCAAATGCTTTAAAGATGCGTATATCATAATATGTCATTATCAAAAGTTGTACTGCAAAAGAAAACGAAAACAAAATCTGGTACCTTACATTCAGATCTAACATAAATTCTTTAGTTATTAATTTTTTGCTCATAGCAATAAAGCAACCTTGTCGGTTCCATCCTCTTTGTACCTCAGTATAAATAATTTTAAATTGATTTTGTTACGTTTCAAAAGACCGATTTTCAAACATACGCCAAATAAAAAAACTTCATCTAACCAACAGTATTCATTAATGCGTTTTCATGCCTTTTTAGACTGGGAAGGTCGCGAGAGGCAGGAGACCTAGGAGTACTCGATATACCTCACGGTCAACAGAAATGTCAGGTAGTTCTGCTGGATCCACATCAATACGGGATTAAACAAGGTCGGGGATACAGTCACTCCACCTGGTCTTTAGACAACCTCTGGGCATGTTTCCCGTGGGTGTAGCCAACAGACCTTGCCTCGACAACTTTCGTGGGACATTCTGGACACATGGCAGAACCAAAGTAGCTTGGATCTATCGATTCTGAGATGTGTTTCGACATTCAGGGATTTACGAATGTCACAGTAGTGCATATTGTCCGGACGTGTCACACAGTGAAAACGTACAGGTTTACGGTGTTTGAAAGATCCCGTTTGGTGATGCACAAAGCGATAAAGCTCACACAGAACTGCTCTACAGTACTTTACCAATCTGTGTATCAATCTCCTTCTTCCGTCTTCCGTCACTAGTAAATACACCACAAGGCACTTGAACGTCTCGATCGGCTGCAGTTAGAAAGACATCGGTTGTAGCGATGACATTTTCTCCTTCAAATGTACCTCGCGTGAGTCAGATGGTGCACGAGTTACTTGGTTTAAAAGGTACTTGAAATAATCTCTGCATCTGCCAATGATCTCCTCGTTATTTACGAAGACACCGTTATGATATTTGATGGATCTAGTAGTATTAGATCTTTTTCCGCGGAGACACCGGATGGTTTACCAAATTACTTCGTTGTCTTGCCAGTGATTTGCATAAGATTTATATCCGCAATTATGCCAACATTGCATTTTGGATTTTTCCCTTTGATGGCTGAGGACGTTCTCACCACAAGGTATCGAGAATGGAAAGAAGATGCAGATTTGTTCTTAAGCAATGCCTTGTGGGCTACTTTCCTTGCTTGAATAGTATCTTTCCATTTTTTACCTCTTGGTTCCACCCACGGCCGTGAATCCGCAGCACAAGGAATAAGGAATTCTGGATGGTTGGATCCGGAACCAAAAACTTTTAGATGATGGAGCCGGAGCCTGCAATTTGCCTTCCGGTTCCACAGAAAGAGTGTGTGGGCAAGCGAATTGTAGAAATAATACAATGGTTTTTAGTGTTCAGTGGATCAAATCGTTCTGTAACCGAGCCAAAAACTTCTAGATGTTGGATCCGGAGCCGGAGCCAAAAAATATAAATGCCTGGAGCTGGAGTCAGAGCCCGAAATTTGAGTTGCGGCTCCACAACCCTGGTTCCACCACAGGGTTGCATATTTCACATTATTCGGCGCACTGAAGCGTTTCAGTACGCATACCCGAGCGGCAGATGAAGCTTGAACAGCTGCCATTCCACCTCCTCGTTCTCTGTGCATTCTGGGGCTCTCGTAGCAATTGCGATACGCTGTCTGCAAAGATTTTTTGGTATCCTTGCCTTCCACGTGATCCGGTAGGATCGCCTGGTCCTGCACAGTTGGGTAGCCTTGTTGTGCAGTACCCCTTTCGACACTACCGTAAAACACTGATCGAAACAAGTCAGCTGAAACTATGCAGAAATCCATAAGTGACCATTGAGCCAAACAATCTCCGCACCAGATGTACTTACGAACACATCTACGTGTTGGAAGACCATTGTCCAGCTTTACAGTGGTAGACCAGAGAACCACAACGCTTATTCGAAGAGATGCCAACAGTATCCATGGACTACTGTTTGGCTTCCTTCCTCAGTTCGTGCTTTTTTCCTATGAGGTGGGTGACGTGACAGTTTTCAATTACTAGCTTATGGCAAAATTATCGTTTACGCGTCTTTTTCAAGTATACGAGAGAAGTGCTGTATGTGCTGTTCCCATGAGTCTCCCCAGACGCCAAGCAATGCTGGGCTTTCAGTTGTGCACAGCCTTGTGGGGGAAAATAACAATGGAGCTATCATTCTATCATGGCCTGAAAGGAAGGCACGTTTTGATACTAACAGATATCTACCTATTTTTTGGAAAACGCGTTAATACAGACGTAACTAAGGTGATGGAGAAAAGAGGGCTTAAAGAGAAATGAATGCAAACAATGGCACTTATATTACAACAAATAACAAAATTCCAACGTTACTCAAGTCGCAACAATGCCGAAACGCATTTCGAGAGTAATTGTGCAAGAAGAAGCTCTAATCACCACGCTGTGTAGTTTTTGATCACAATCCGCACAATGAGTAGTAGCCACTCTAAATAACGCTACAATTACCATGCGCCATTGTCTACATTAAGTAAAACCTGGGAAGAGCTAAATCAGGACATTTTGTTTTTTAGTATCTATCCTTGGGTAACATTTGTTTTTCATGGAAAAGGATGACATTTTCTACAAACCGAGGTGGCGTGGTAGCTAACTAATAACAAATAATTTTGTTTTGCCAAACAACAACGCAAACAATTGGCTTTAATGAAATATGTGGTTGATCGTATATGCGAAGAACAGCATGTTTTATATTTTAAGTAACGTCGCACTCTTTTGTCCACCAAGGAACAGACGGTTCTCGCCATGGTTTTGCTTTTGGAATCGAGTGAGAGGCGGCGCCATGAGTATCTGTGTCGAAACGTTGATATGAATACTGTAAAGTGGCCGACAAAGCTGTTAAAGTAGAGTCACAAATTTCGCTGAAAAGTAGCTGATTCGCTTTTGAGAAATTCCAGTTTAGATAAGTAAACTTCTACTCGTGATAACGACCTCTGGCATTGGTAAAAATTACCGACTGATCGCTGCCGATGAGATTGTTGGTAATCGGGCTAGAATAGCGAGAAGCAAACAAATTTTCAAAAATTGTTAAATCGATGATGTTCCACATGCTATGCCCAACCAGACAAAAGTGCGTTGATGGTACAGAATATTTAAAGCAACGTAGTCATTCTTTCCCATAATTATAACTAGGCTTCGGGCATCACTGTTTGAGAGACGACCTCCCCACATGCCATCATGAGAATTAAAAACACCACATAGCACAGCGTTTTTGAAAACAGAAAGAAAATCACAAGCTTCCCTGTTAAAACCCTGGAAAACTATCTTTGTTTATTTGTTACGTTAATACTATCGCCGGGTCTGAGAGACCCAGTTATCAAAAATAAAAAAATACCTTTTTCTTCAACTGCAGTTAATCACAAAGCAACACTGAAAATATAAGTATCACTGAGCAGTTTGAGCACTAAGAGTTACTTTGTACTGTATATCATACGATTTCTGGTGAAAAGTAAGTAGGGTGTCGAAGGTGTCATATACGCCTGATATAGCGAAGGTGTCATACATGCCTGAACTGAATTACTCATAAAAAAAATTACGGGCGTGAAGAACTTCTCCTTCTGTATACTGCTAACAAGACCGTGGAAGCATGCAATGAGTGAGTTTCAGCTTTTTACAGGCAAAACTTCCTCTAACCATAACGTCGGGTTAGTGTGACCCGTCACTTCACATTAATACTATCGTCGGGTCTGCCAGACACGAACTCACTTCCCTTTGCAAAATTTAAAAGAGCGTGGATGACCGCAAGCGCACCTATTTACAAGTCACACGAAGACATGAAGCTACTGAAGAGTTGAAAACGCGCCGACTTCCGCTTCCGTAGTTTCACGTGAATGACCTCACTTTACCCGGGTCTGACAGACCCGCGATAGTATTCCAGGGAGTAGTTACTGGTTGCGTTATAGACATTAAATATGGAGATTCCACGAATTTTATTCCTGAAATATCCATGTTAATTTGTCCAATGGAAATGGCGATCTCTGAGAAAACGATGGAAGTCTTTACGTTTAGTGGTATATTCCCCACCTTCACCACGATATGGAGAATGATACTTTCTGATGATGATATGCTTGAGAAGGACAGACTGATATTTAGTACAAATATGAGTTTACTGGAGACAAATAACATCTGGAAGAGAACTTATATCTGATAAGTATTTTTCAGCTCTGACAACTTATAAATCTGACATTCCATTGCTGTTGAACCCGTTATTTGAAAAAGTTTTAGTAGTCCAGAACCCCGTGCGAGACCAATCTTGTCATCAGCCACTTTTATGATAATCTGAAAGTTCTTTCGGAAGGAAATTTACTGTATTGAAGAAAGTACGTGTGAAATTGTTGGGACTTTTCGGCACCTCCAGCAGACATTTGGCGCCCCTCGCAGCGATCTGGCGCCCGGGGAATTGTGCCCCCCTTGCCACCCCGTCGTTACGCTCCTGGTGTAGACGTTAAACAAATAAACAAGTAATTAAGCTTTTTATAAAGAGGCGGCAAGGTAAAGGTTTGCATTTTTGTGAAGGTGAAAGTGATCTGTTTTGTATTTTTGTAACAAGTTGAAAAGAAAAGCAAAGACGTTACAAACTTTGGTTTTCTGTTGAGTTTTCCCAATTTAATGAAGCACACAGCAAAACAAAAGTATTGATTGCATGGTAATAATTTAAAAAAGCAGAACCTTTATGATTTTGCCATTGGGCACACAGAGTTAAAGAAAAAACAGTGTTTCTTTACACGTCAGCTGATGCCTTAAAAGGTTTATGCCTTCTATTTTTACGACACTTGAGCGAGCACAGCCTCTTCTCTAAATGTCATGAAAGGCTGCTTAATCTGTTTGACATTTGCTCATAAACCATTGACATATCTTAGCTAATGTCGTTTAATTAAACAATTTTATTAATGATAGATTATGAAGTTTGCCACGAATGATCAAACCTGCCGGGATTATCTCCTTTTTGCTGTTGCTTTGATATGAAGCTGACTCCAGCCACGGTTCGGTTGATTCGAAAAATGTTGTCACGGAGAGCATTCACTACCAATCCAAGTCCGCCCGCTGTGACTGCAAATGTACAACGTCAGTGACACGCGTAATGTGTAAAAAAGCTGTTTTGACCCATCTGTGGACGAAGAAGTCTGACGCTCTTTTGTATGAAGGAAGACGTCTACTGCAAAGCCATCTTAAAGTAAAAACGTTGATTAACGGCATTTGAAAAAGCCTAAGGTAGTCTGCTCGTCACCAAGGTTCAATAATTTAGCAGCATGTTAGGCAAGAAGCAGCATATTCACAAAATTATCTGCAGCAACACGTAAATAAATATGCATAACTGTAAAAGCACTCTTTCAACATCTAACGTGCACTTCTAAAAGCTATTGTTTTTGTTTTTTGATAGGCCAATGTAAGATATAGCGAGTGAAAGCGTAAAGTAGTACAAAAAATAGGTTGCAGAAACACATGAAAATACTCCATTGTTTCTTGCGTTTGTCAGGAATTGCCTGATTCCACCACATTGCAACACGACAATAAATGTAACACTGACAATCCGTGCCTTAATTCAATTAAAACTCACTGACGAACATGGCCAACATTAATGATTTGAAGACCATCCACGCATGCATTTGCACAGTGCTTGCATCGTATGCCGCTTTTACGTATCGCTTGTTTTCAACACCGAAATAGGACAGAAAAGCATCGACAAACCGCAAGCCGCACGAAAGGGCACAGGCGGCGATGACGCTTGCTGCGTAAATGTTGACAACCCTTGACCGTAGTTTCTTCCTGCAGAAGATATGTCATGCTAGTGTTTAGAATTGGCCTAGACCATCTACGTATAGGTGAAGATGTTGAGCTTGGATAGAAACACGCAAGAGTGGATTTTCTGCGCTGTACATGCCAGAATTGAAAACACTTGTAAATGTTCTTTTGTCAGGGTGGAAAAGCCGGTCTGCATCTGGCTTTCTTTAAAAATAATTTTTAGGCATTAATCGCATTCTGTTCACCGTTGTTATTGCTCAAACAAAAGGGAAAAAACGCTGGCATATTACACAAGGTTTGAAAGTAGTTCCCATAGAGCAAAATGACTGCTTGTTGCATTAAAATTTATGTGTGCAACAATTCCACGTCTGACTTTGATGCTACTTGAAATAGTTGACCAGTGGCACATACAACCATACTTCTGTGGACAAAAGAACAAAACTTTTCTTATAGAATGATATAAGCGCAGATCAATAACGAATGATGTTATAGCAAATCAAAATCAATCTAAATTGTCACGAAATCCGGCTCATCGAATCCGAAACAAAAACTAAATATTTTCAAAACGTTTTCCTCTTTCTGTCTCCAACCGTTCATTGCAGATCTGCGCTTTGTTCCAAAACTAAGTTAGACCAAAGCATTTTTTCTTACCTGAAGACTATGATCGCCAACAAGATAAAAAGCAAAATGATAACACCGGTAAGGGAAACTATGAACTGCCCTAGCATGTACGATGTTGACAGAGGGACGCACGTTACATTGGATGTATACTTGGGAGACTTCGTGAGGCTTTTTGATGAGTTATTGTTGAAGCTGAAACTGGTCTGCGACATTCTGAAATGTTTAAATATGTTAGAAAAAATACACATAAATTTTAGCGGAAACTTAAAAATAAAAAAGCTACAAAAAAGAAAAGACTAAAATAAGAGTTTTAAATTTGTTAATCCATTTTGGTTTATTCAACAAACAGGTATCAAATTTCAAAGTGCGTGCGATGCCATCTCATTTGAAACTTTGCAATAAACCTGGCAGATCCGCAGTTTGAAGGTGGGATAGGAAAGACATGATACCTTGTGCAGCAAAAATTGTGAAAAAATCGTGGAAAAATGAATAATATCAGGCAAGATGGCAAAATCGGATAAGTGTTTGTGCAAATCAGACGCATAGTGAAAATGTAGGAAAAATATGTAGCAAAAACCATTGTGAGATTGTAAAACATACCGAAAATGTTTTTAAGGCAATTGTGATAATAACCTTTAATTATATTGTAGTCGTCCGGAGAATTCATCCGAAAAACGAAAGATTGTAAATTCTTGGAAAGTCTCCTAGCAAATAATTTTCTCCCATAATGCGCTATTGTAAAAACGTCCATGCAAGACGTTACCAACATTTATAGATGATTTTATTTGTAATTGATTTTGTTGTAGAAATATGCCTTCCATCATTTCTTGTTTGCTTCTTTCTAATACAATTTTGCCTTTCGTATTTTCATAGCGGAAAATCTCATCTCATGTTATAATGCTACAGCATTTTCTATGTGCCCTTATACGTCTAACTATAATGCATACCAAGCACTGCAGTAAACATATGTTGAACCAATGCCATTGTAAAGTCAAAGCCTGAAAGAAAGGGAATTCAATGTGGGCATTCTGAAACCACGTTTACATCTGCACAACATGTTAGCGGATTTAGTTTATCAATTTCTTGAAAGGCTTCGCAGCGAGCAAGGCCTCGATTGTCGTCCGACGCAAAACGAACACAAGTGGATAAAACAATGCAAGTTATTTGCAAACTCTTGTTATGGAGTATGCGTGACTGGGGGATTTGCTTTTACTACAAGAAGGACAACCTCATGAAAGTAATGCAAAACTAACACTTCCTTTCAGCACAGAAAATTCCAAATATTTGATTTCAGCAGCTAAAGCAATTCAAATAACATATTTTTAAATTGATGTAAAAGAGAAGCAATGCAAAAAGTCGTGGAGAAGGCTAACATTTTTCAAAAGGAAAACATTGCTTCTGTGATTGTATCAGTTGTAATATAAATTAATGAAAACCGTACTTTTGATCAAACCTTAAACTCTTGCCTAAAAGTAACTGGATAAAAAGTGTTTTGCCCACCAAGCCAATGCGTTGTGTTGACCACTGATTGAACTAACAGAGTTTTCCGTTAACGAGAACCTAACAACATTCATCAAAAGTATTCGTGATTTCCTTTCACCCAAAAGGGTTTTTTACAAAGTTATGATTGATTCTCATGTGTCACCTGCCACAAGAGAAGAATGAACACCTCCACACGTTGGCTTAGAAAGCAAAAGAGCTGTGGTTTTTACAAATCTGAATTAAATCATTAGTAGCAAACCCATCACTGAAAAGTATCTTTAAATCAAGCATGGGTGACTTTTCCTGCACCACGCGAGGTTGCTTCATAAAGGTGATACTTTGACTGAACAATGCACGCGGCAACAAACTGTTTTAAGTAATTTGCTGGCACGGGAACATTTTGAAGTATCCCTACCAAGCAGTGATTCTCAAACTTTTTCAGTTTGCGGCGCACTGAGAGAATAAAAAAATTCGCGGCACACTTACTACAAAACAAAGTTGCTTTAAAAAAATTAATGCGAAGGGTGTGCCTGCTTTGGGGAACAAATGTGATTGAAACGAGGTTCCGTCGTTACGAAGCGCATCCGCACTTTGTCGTCAATTCCAAGAATTCTCTAGTTTTTTGCTTTTAATTTCTGTCAGAGCAGAAAATCCATGTTTACAGAGCCATGAAGATGCTAATGGCAAGACTATTTTGTTGGCTTTGACACCGATCATTGAATAGGATTTGCAAGTAGATCGCCAAAACTCCAAGCTGTTTTGGGGAACAGTGGTTGAAACAACGGGTCGTTTCGTACATCAGTGAGCTGCATGGGCGTCCGCAGAAATTTTTCCAGTAGGGGGCAATATCGACATTTTGCTTTTCGTTTTCAGGTTGCTGACAAACAGACGTTCATAAAAAGTTTTACCCTTTCTATACCGCAAAAAAATTCCCCGTGAAATGACGCACTCCATTCGCATCCTTTTTAAAATCGCATTCAGATAGAAGTGTATACGAGATTACCAAAAGGGTGTTCTTTCTGCCATCCTTTACTGAATTGACGTATAATCCAATATCGTCATTACTGCGAACTGCAGACAAGTGAGTCTGAATTGACTTGAAATATCCACAACTACGTTTGTGGTGCTGTCATTAGCAGGGATGCCGGAACAGCGATGGGGCTGAGGATGCAGTAGTAAAGGAGTTGAGCGCAATGGAAACTTATAAAAAGCAAAAAAATCGTTCCAACAATGTAGACATAAAAAATAATGACAAAAATTATAGAAAACCATTCTGAATCTTCTGGGTGTGCAAATAACTGCAATAAATTTGTTTCAAGTCGATCTTTGTAAACAATAAAACGACCTATGATACTGTTGTGAAAAGGCACCGATGCTCCGTTATATTCCGCCGCACTCCGGTGTCTCTGGTCATTAGTCTATGCTGGTTGAACCCCACTTCTCAATGCTTAGTCTGGCATGTCTTCTATACTTCGGCTATCAGAAATGCTTTTTCTGTTCATAAACAGCCTAAATTCATTTTTGAACACTTTCTACAAGCACGTCACAATTTAAGAATAATCAACGGCCAGAACAACATTAGCGGTGGACAAACAAGAAAGTAAAACGCCCTCCCAAAACGTTCAAGCAAGGAGAACTAAACATGTCCGATGGGCCTATATTGACACAACTTTCGCACAACTTACTAAAGTTAGAACACCACACAGGATTTTAAAAAATGAGCAGATAAATTACAAAAAGTCGCCACAGCAAATACAGCTTTGCACTTATTCAGACGTCAGAAATAAATCTTAATTATGACGTATCCCACAAGGCTGCATAGTTAACAAGCCACGATGTAGTTTTATACTGTGCGAAAAGAAGCCTGAATAAGCGTTTATTTTGAATAAGCCATTCACTCAGGCACAGGGCCGCAACCAGCTGATATTTTCGTGGGGCAAAATGATCGTAACACGTTGTTGTACTATTTTCGGTGGGGAAATGATGATTACTTGTTGTTGCACCTAACATCTTAAAACGCTTTTCTAAATTTAGGGGGGTTGCAATTGCCCTGTTGTCTTGTAGAGTGTGAGTGTCACAGCGGCAAATAAAGTGTCATTGCAAGAAATAAATCAGTCAACCGGAATTGAGCTGCTGACATCAGGTTTTCTGGAAAATTTTGGTTCTCAGCCCCAATTTCCAGGGGGGGGGGCAATGCCAGTCCCCCTGCGGACATCCCATGATAAGGTGCTCTTCCTCTTCTGTAGAAAGATTGCTTGATTCATTGATTTCCAATGGATTCAACTACCCAACTAAACATTTCTAAAAAGCTTCTCATTGTATCATTCTACTAAGACGAAATACAATTGCTTTCCTGTTAGCCCAGTTCAGCGTTGAAGTCAACATGGTGAAAGGCGGGACGTCTTGTTTCAAAATACATTACTACATAGCAATTACAACGTGAATATATTCCGGTTGTCAAACCCTAGATATTTGGAGGAACTTGCAACACCGTCCGTAGAAAGTTTTTTTTGCTGTTGCTATACCTCCGAGGTGTGCTCTTTATAATCTGAATGATGCCACTCTGTCATCCTTGGGCAATCCCCTAACATGCAAATTAAGGCCGCCATTACGGAAAATCCTGCTTTTGTCAATATCTCAGTGACTATCCATGATATCAAAATAATTTTCGTGTCGATCCCCATGTTTTGAGGGGTAAAAAATAAGATTAAGCCGTTTGAGTAAAGATTCCACCTTTATTTTTTGCTGAATACGCATATGAGACCGTCAATGCAAAAAATCTCGTTTTCGTCCATATACTCAGCAACCGTATGTATTCGGTTTTTGGCCACCCTTGGTTATAAGCCGCATGAAATGGTGTTAAACAATTAATGTAAGCCGCGCTTGAACATGCGGTAGATTACCTAAGCCTCTAAGATACTTTCGTGTACCAGCGCGTTTCGCGTTTAATTGGCAACCCTGGTAATGATGCTTACACACCACTACAACTGCCTTCTGTTAAACATAATTCCTTCTGTGACGGATGTGCACGTGATGCTGAAGAGAACGGAATGCGAAAAAACAGTTGGTCGAATAAACGCACCCAAGAAAAGATGAGCGTCATCTGTACCTTTCGATATAATCAAGAAATAAAAAATGTAAGCCGCCCTTCATTGTAAGCCACCCTCGATTGTAAGCCGCACGAAATGATTAAAAAAATAACTTTATAAGCTGCGGCGTACAATCGAATAAATACGGTGACAAATTGTATCATAAATCATAATACTCTTGGCATCTATGCATATTTTAAGAGTAAAGAATCAGATTAAACCATTTCAGCAAACATCAATTAAAGTGTATGTTCCATTCACAGAGCATCCCTTGTTATGCTGATGCATGTGACATCACTGATTTGACCCTCCTCATAATCCCGCCGAAGCTCAAAGTTCCTGCCTACAGCGATCCGGTGAAGCGTTGAAACTTTCGCAAGGATGACTGGAAGCGTTTTTGCTTTCTTACAAGAAAGCCCGTTGAGAGATTGTCACCTCCGGCCACAACAAATATCGAGAAGACATACCAGGAACTATGTGAGGGCCTGTTATTTGCTGCTGAACAGTGTACCCCCCTTAGCCGTCGCAAGAATTATGTGCCATGCTGGGACAAAGAGCGCGAGACCCTTTATCGCTCCTTCCTCCGAGCCCCAGTGGGGACTGGCTCTGACAGAGCCGCCTCGTCCCTACTTTCAC
>JGI24022J15233_10003892_pt1 | contig 15099 bp, 13 predicted proteins | sample Ectturendosymbi2_FD_15233 | JGI IMG/M metagenome (IMG submission 15233)
ACCGGACGCGACGGGGCGCGATTGAATGCCGGGCGACCAGAACCTGCGTGACGAAAATTTTGTCAGAAAAAAATAACGCCCTGGCAGGAGTAGTTTGCGCTTGCATGCGCTATTCACACGCGTCACCAAATCTTCTGTCAACGGCAGGCTACACGCAACAACTGCTCAAGAATTAAACCATATTTCGCGCAACTGGCACAACAACGTGCGTTATGCATACGTTGTGGTGCCATGGAAATCGGTCAAGGCTTGCCATGAGACAAATCAAGAGTCGGAAATACATGTAACATTTTAACAGTAATAGATTATCCCACAAAAACCGTAGGCCTTGGTTGCCATACGAGCCGCTTCGAGCGAGATACCTTGCTGCACCCTGCACCCAACAAGTACCGTTCAGCTGCACGTCAGAGATGAGCATTGGACTGGACTTGGATCCGGACTGACGAATTTTATTGAATTTGGATTGGAACCGTAAAATGCCTTATAAAATTAGGATCAGGACCGCGTTTGGATTGAGTAAATGGAAAATTGTGTAATTTTCGTCACTGAAAAGCCGTATTTTGTTAATTTTTTGGACTTTATTCGGAGTTGGATTTCAACTTCCTAAACTTTTTGAGCCATAGTTGGACTTGGACTGGGTTTTGAAAATTCTCCACTGGGCCTGGATCGCAAAATGTGGCGGTCCGCTCATCTCTGCTGCACGCATCGACAGGAAACGTACAACCACCAGGTCGAAAAATTCAAACTTACTGCCGAAACCCGAAACGCCGCTCCACGGGTCCGAGCTAATCGACGAATTTCGACTGAGCGAGGTGCTGTTTGACGACGATGTCGGCGCCGCGCCCCACAGCGACGACGACTCGGTCGATGTGGGTGAGAAGTAACCGCTCCAAGGCGAGAAGTCGGTCGGTGATTCGCGCACGGACAAAGAGCCTGTTAACGAACACGATGCTGTTTATTGTTTGCAGCGGCAATGTACGAAGAGTGGTTCCGGTCGCGACAACGTGGTGCTATCAGAGAGTAACTTCAGTAACAACCACCGTTGCGGACCTGTCGGCGAGGCGTTAAGCCGAGCGCAATCAACATCTGTCATTTTCTTCGAGGTTTAAGCTCTTGCGCTTTTTACTAGCAACAACATGCACCTAAATCAAGCTACAATCCATTCAGACGGCGACCAATACACCATACACACTTAAAAGACGTCACATCAGATTTTTTACTAGTTGTTGAAGGCCATGAACTTTCTGTCTGGGACGCAGGGGGTGTTGGCTGCTTCCAGGTAACGGGGCCCCCAGCGTTCCCGGAGAGGAACTTCTCCCTGCCTTGCTGCAGAAATATGTTCTTCATTGTGTCCAACTCGCCGCGCGCTGCGAATAAAACATAAGAACGTACAGCAGTGTGTCGCAACAGAGAATCACATGCAACATGAACACGTTGAATCACGCAGAAACGCCAGCAACCTGAAGAGACCTACGATTGACAAGCAGTGAATGATCGTCGCATTGTACCCACCGATGAAAAGGTTGCGTATTTCCGGGTGCACCGAATTGGCGAACACTTCCCGAAATCCGCGCAAGAACGACAGCGCCAAGTCGTAGCGTTGCTTCCAGAGCAATTCGAAAAGTTCGGAAACGCACGTGTACGCGTGCTCCGCACTATCTTTATCCAACCCTGAAAACATACGCCATGTGTATGCATTACAATAGCATCGTTTCACACTGTTGCTAGATTTCTGCTGCCAACAGTTACGAATCGAAATCCATCGCCAACAAAACCAGTTGGCACCAGTCTGGGTGGGGATGGTCGAATAAGAACACATCGTACCTGCCGGAGTCATGTCGGAGGCAGGAACGTAGCTGTTGTGAATCAAAGAAAGCAGTTTCAGCTCGGCGGATTTCCACTGGCATTCCAGGTTTTCTACGATCATCTGCTGTTCGCGACTGGGGATCGCTGATGACGTCGACGAGACCGATTCGCTGCGCTGCAGCCTCCCGTTGCTGCGATAGTTTCGAAGTGCCGGAAAGTCAGGTGTGCTCATACTTGAACGGCCGTCGCGGACTGCGCCCAGGCCGAACGTGTCGATGGGGCTCGTTGGGGACTTGGCATTCTGCCATTGCTCGAGGCCAGCTGAAAAATTCAAAACACAACATGGTGATGTCCGATGTCGTGTACAACATGAAAAGGACGCAGACACATGTTGTAAACAGCAGTTTGCAGCAGCGCTTATGAAACGCCTCTACGTGGTAGTTTAAATATTAACAGTTGAACAGTACATATTAACGAAGATAAGCGGCTTGTACAAAGGACAAGGCAATAAACACCTGCTGCGCTGAGCGTTCCCCAGCTTTGAACTCTTCCAAGAGAAGCCGCCTGGTGCGCATAAGCATCTGTAGGAGGTCGAGGGCCCCAACCAGCGTAGGCAGCGTTCAAAGGCTTGCTGACTGCAGGCGTTGGAACTTTCCGATCCAATGCTGTTCGAGTTGTGCAAGGCGTTTATTACAAGTAACCAAATATTGAAAATGAAAACACTCGCGTTTACATCCAATGCTCAGGAAATTCTTGGCGTGAATTGCCTTCCTGCTCATTTCGTGTAACGCGTAGCACTGCTACAGCTCAATTCCGACGCCTACATGCATCAGCAACAAACGTTAACTTCACAGATATCAACGTCAGCGAACAGGACAGGAAGCAGCCACGCGTAACAACAAAACAGCGAATGCCTGGCGTCATAACTCTGCGCATCTTTTTTCCCGTGCATCGCATCCGCACAGCAAAGCTTGTGCAGCAGCAGTTTCGACGAGCATGCCGCCACCACTTCGAATCTATTTTTTTTTTACCCGCAGTGCAGTGCCTCGCTGCTCTACGACTTGTCTTACTTTCCTTTAAGCAGCACAGAGACTACACAGCAAGCGTAGCATTCGACATGGGAAAAACTACGGATGGCAACAGGAGGGTGGCACAATGCGGCAAACCAAGTATGAGGAACGATCTGTTTGCAAGAAAGTATGGCGCTCAAGGTGTTGAAACACACTGGCTGTACATGCATACCTGTTACACACGTGGCTAGCGTGTTACGCGCAAGGCTGTAAGTGCCGCAAAAAGTCAAGTTAGCCGAAATCAGAATAAACTGGATCAGTTACAAAAGCAGATAGAAACTACACAAACGCAGACAGAACGAATACGAAACACTGGTTACCTTGCAATTTCATCGCATTCCACGCAACTTGATCCTGGTATTGCAGTCCGCCGAACGCACGAGTTGGATCAAATGCTCCGTTAACTGCAGATTTCCACGGGACAGTCAAAATATTGTCAAGACCAGGCTCGCCCCATCCTTGATCTGCAGCCATGCAGATTGCACAGGAACAACAGGCTCGAGCATTGCGTGCTTTACTCTTTTATAACGTTTAGTCGCGAAACGTTGACAAGCACCCGAACGCAAGCAAACACGCGGGTTTATCGCATCATAGTCTCAACACACTCGCTGAAGTTTACATCGAGGTCGCGATTGCATGTAGCGCGACGATCGCGTGCCATCAATTTTCCTCAGTAAAGTGCTATTTCGCACTGCGCTGTAGACGGCCAGTAAAAGCAAACAGGGCTACTATTGACACCTACATTGTTGAAGTTGCGGCAATGCAGAAGTTCCAAACGCTGCAGCCGCAGCGGCCGCCGCCGTGACATCCGTGTCATGGAAACGTCCGAGTCCGGCCAGGTTTCCTTGCAGCCTGGTCTGGTCCAGCAACTGCAAAAGGCAGAACGAATCGCAACAGGTTCGTACGACGTACACACTGCAAACATGTTGACTGAGGACACGCAAATGGAAGGCGTGAAGCTTTTAGACGGGTTTTTGCGTTTCAGATGCAGACTTATTATGATATACAATCAATGCAAGCAGCAGAGGACCAAAAACCAGTCACACACAGACCGCTCTCACCTGTTTAGGATACGTAGCAGTGCGCAGCATCGACCCTGGCATCATAGCAGCAGCTGCTGCTGCTGCACCGTTTTGCAGCTCGGCAAGTTCTTGGTCTGCATGCAATTGTCATCAATCAAATTCCTGCTCATTTGTATGACGCACAAAATCGAAATTGTTTACGACGGGAATCGCACTTTAACCACACAGACCAGCGCCCCGTCACAACGACCTTGAATAACAGCACACACGAGCTTTGAAATTCTTCCACCGCGAGAGAGAACTACCAAGGGTTTTCCCACTTTCATTATTGGCGTTTTATAGCAAAGACACGCAAGACAAGCAACACCTGAGCGCTTGTGCTTCGCATGGCCGAGAACACATTCGCTGGAATCAATCGTTTGCGCTGTATGCACGGGCCCGTTTCACACGGCTGACCACAATAAACGCTAACGTTTCGTGAAAAACAAAGGAAGGTATGCTTCCTGCGCTGGCCAAGCATGCCTATGTAGTCAGCGCACGATAACCCAACGTCGCTCGAGTCGGACACGTACGAATAACAGTGTCAGGCAATTTAAAAATTCAGAAGCGCGGCATGACCGATGCAGTTGAAGGGATTTGTTGAACTTCGTAAAAACAACAACTATAAAATCACTGACGCTAGCGACAATGCAGAACGCAACCGTACCTCGACGCAACGCTTGCACGTTCGCCAATGTGTTCATGTCGTAACGGAGTTTCATGGCCTGGGTGGGACCACCTATGGGTGGGTAACAGGAGGTGTCTTTTGCAGCAGCAACAGGGTTATGGATTATTGCACTCGAGGTGGAATTAAGCGAGGTGGCGAAGGAAGTCAACGCCGTAGGTGGTGTGAGATCTGCGTGGAAACGTCGAAGTCCAGCTGTAACCAGCGAGTGGTACAAGAACCGTTAAGTCATCACAACACAACATAGGTGCTTCCTGTGCACGCACCACAGTGCTACCACAGGTATGTCCGGATCTTTGACGGATGATCCGTTTGGCGCAGTATAATGTTATTTAAGCAATAACAAATTGATTTCAGCAAACACCATGCGACAGTGGGGTAAAATATTTTCACCTTTGATTGACACCTGGGGTGCAAGCTGGGGCACGAACTCCCCAAATACTCCCATTCGCGAGATGTCGTTCTTGGGCGGCGGCGGTTTGATGGCCTCTGGTGGCAGCTCGCCTGCGAAAGAAGAACCGCTCAGTTGCCAAGTTCACACAGGACGAAACATGCGGACAAGAATATTTACAAAATCCTATCGTGCGACTCCGTGTCTTTCCAGTGACAAACTGCAACCAGCTGCATGCCAGACACCGCACAAATAATCTTGACACGACGGACAAACAGACATCACCGATACCTGCTGTGTAAGCAACAAGCCTAGCTCTACAAGAACTGCTGCGATTATTTCCACCAATAGACTACCGTGAAACTACTCGGAAGCCAGTGACCTACGGGAAATACGCTGACGGTGACGGCAGTTACCGATCAGTAACAGCAAAACAAGGCATGGCATGCAAATTGTACCTCGAAAAACTTTTCCCATTTCTCCCATGGGTCCAATAGGAGGATAGCACTCGTAACTGCTTGACTGCTTCTCAGGTTCCTTTTCTCCATCTGCTTTGGAAAAGATTTTTGTAGACGCTTTTTCGAGGAAAAGATTAGGCCCTGTGAATGTCTGAAAGAACTAATCACTAAAATAACAACACATACTTATTTGTGCGTTTGCAGTCTTCGGTGGAGGTGCTGGTGTTGCAACAGAACTGGCCGTTGAAATGGCGTTAGAATGGTTTGTAGTTGGTGGTGGTGCTTCAGTCCTTTCAACGGGCGGGGGTGGCTTTTCGGCTTTTTTGAGCAGGGAAAAGGGAAATGTTGGTTTGGGAATATCATCTGTTGCCAAAAAAGAAAAGCATGCTACTATTTCACACCATACGACGCATTGTAATTTAGACACGCGATCACTTCTCAACTCAGGGACGTAGGTTATATAAGGCTGGTACATTACTTCGCGCATAAGAAGTACATGCAATGATAAACACAACAGCCTGCTATTTTGACACTCTTACCAGGCATAGCAGCAATCTTGTCAGTCTTCAGCACCTGCTCCACTGCCCCGACCCAATCGCCATTACTAAGTATGTGGCTTTGGTCGACGTCCAAGAAGCAAGCGATGGCGTCGATGTACTGTGAAGCTGCGAAAGAAACAACGGTAAAAAAGTTCCAAGTTTTCAACAACGAAGATCTCGTTGTTATATACCGAATGCCCGACTTACCGCTGAGATTCATGACAGTACTAACTGCAATCTGAAACATGGGTTTCTCATCGAGATGATGTTTAAAGCAAGCCAGGCGGGCTTCGCTTAAGCTCAGATAAATCAGTTCACGATTGGGAAGGTGCATGTACGACTCCTTGACAACACCTGCAATAAGCGGCGAAACCAGAGTTTCTCGTGCGGGGAAACAATTGTCACACAGCACGGGCATAAGAACCTAGCGCTAAGTTCTACATCCCAGTGCCTTGGCTGTAATATCACACTCGACGTTACGTGGAGCCCTCAGCCCAAGGAAGCCCACTAAGCTTGAATTACTGATACATTAAGTGTGATCTGAACCTGGGTTTATTTTTTCGGTCATTTTTGGGTCACAAGAGTTTTTAAAATGACTTAAATATTGAGTCAATTCAGTCATACTGTCTGAAAAGGTACGCTAGTGAATAATGTTACGGCCAGTTTTAATACTATTGTGGGACAAATGATCGAAACGTCTCAGGAAACCAAAAAAAGAACAGATCTGAACAGCGTTGTCAGTAAATGCTCTAACAAAATGATAACACACAAAACCTGATGTCGCTTTGCGCAGTTTTCACCTGACAAGCGAAAATGCAGCTGAATGATATTAGCACCTCCCATCCACACCCCGCAAAAAAAACGAGCTGCTCATCTAAAGACTTTGTCACAGTTATTAGACTACTGTCTTTGGTTGTTCACAGTAATGATCCAGTTTTGCCGCAGTATTGTGAAAGTTCCTTTTTGGTTCCATGTTCATGTTTGTGAAACAACAACTTAAAACTGGAATTAAAATAAACAATTGCTTACCACAATTCAGGATTTTTGCCACATTTTGGTCGATCATGGTTGGGTATTTCCTTTTCAGAAGGTTGTATTTCGTGTAAAGCACAAGACTAACCCATTCTATGACTGTTTCCATGCTGTCGTGTTGTAGGAACGTGTACGAGACTGTATTGCCATCTACAATCAAAAAAAGAATCACTGAGTATGACAATCCAATAATGAAAGTGAGAAAACTTTAGAGGATCTTGCATCAAAACTGTTGCACACCAATTAACATAACAAGCACGAGGTATTACTTCGCAGACAATGTCCAGCATCATTACCTGGTATGAGTAACAACAGCCAATATTAACTTTTCACAAGTTTCACTGCATAATACACATAGTTATACTAATTACATTGACGATGAGAACCAGATGTTATTCAATAAGAATACATGCATTCAACATGTGCAATGAAGCAGGGTTCGCTTTAAAAATTCCTTCTTGCCACCACAACCGATTCGTAATCACGGCACTTAATTACAGCAGAAACATTGTTTTCCAAATCTTTGTCTTGAAATTTACATGGCATAGGCTTGCTTAACAGGTGTTGAACACTTGCCCTGACCACATACACCAAGACAAACTATGTTTGCAACGACAAAATGTAAACAAAGATTTGTCACACTGACAGCATGAACATGCGCACATTTCCTTACCGCTAACTCCATTGACCCGATATGTTAATTGAACACCATTCACATGGCCAATCCGTTGAGAATTTACAACCACTGTTTCGACACATTCAACAGGCACTTCATCATTCCGGTTGTCTGAAGTCAGGTACAATTTTTCATTTTGAAGAACAACACAGCAAGCACAAACTCCTGAAAAAAAAACAGCAATGAAGTAAGCTTAAAGCACAACATCCATTTTTTATAAAAAGCCAGTCTATGTACTGTACCTTTAGGCATTGGGCAAGTAAATTGAATGCCAATGAAAGATTTTTTAGCAGAGATGGTTGAATTTTCCACTATTTCATTTACTTTTCCACTGTACTTGCATTTGATCCAATACTCCTACAATAAATCCATGCAGCAGCTGTTAGAAAGGTTAATATTATAGAACACCTCTACATATTTGTAAATTTGTTAAATGCTGTACCTTCAACTTGATTCCATCATTACCAGATGGACGGTACTGCCATACAGGCGATTTGGCCAATAGCACACTGTTTGATCTTGAATTTCCATTCTTGCGAATTTGGGCAATGTCTTTCTCATCCCACAGATGTGCAGACACAGTTGGCAAAATTCCTGGAAATAAACAGTAATATCATAGATTTATTTGAAATTGTGCCATCAGGAAACTGCTCAGCCATTGTTATATTAAAGCATGAAGTAAATGGAAGCCACTGATCTTAACATTAGCTTTTTTACCATCTGTAGTTGTTTGCTGGTCACATTTTTCACTTTCACTGTGTTAAACATATCAATCAAACTATTACTTTTAAGTGCAAAACCTGTTGAGACTTAACATTGCATAATGCAATATACCCTTAAATATTTAGATTTTAAAATTGGTTTATAAGCAATTTAAGAGTACATGAAGATTTCCCATCACACATTTTTACACATCACAATGGCAGATTAAAATGCACAGCACAAATACTCGCTATACACTTGTACAAACAATTATCTGCACTTTATTTATAATAAGAACAATGCATCAAAAGCATTGTTATCCTATGATGGTCATTAGAAGACCTGTGCATCCTAATCAAAGATTACAGACCAAACTGCAGGGGATGCATTCATTTACCTTTTGCTGAATTGTCAGTTTGAGCACCAGAATCTGGCAGCACTAGGTGGTTTTCAAGTTCAATGTGGACAAGCTTGCAGTCATCACACACAAGGATACCAAATGACAGTACTGCCCAAGCACTATCAACAGTAATGGCAGCACCACAATCAGCACAGTTACTGTTTTCAGGTTCTTTCATGAGTTCATGAATTGCCATAGTTTTTGAAGAATCCATCTGTTGTCCAGGCATAGGTAAGTTAGGACGGGGGGTATACTCAGATCTCATCAGGTTCATATGTGATTTTTCTCTGATAGCAAGGAGAAAGCAAGCACCAAAATACACAGTGTGTAATAGTGGCAAGCAGGGAGCAGAAGACAAGATGCTTTGTGCGTGAGTATGTCTGGAGATCACGCTTTGTACCTTCTTTGAAGAGACTGATTTGTAGCTAGCTACTAGTCCATAAAATTGTCAATGCACTCAATAATCAACACAGTTCAATCATTGCATGTTCAAGCAAACACATAAGGCGATATAGTACAAAACAATGTGATTATTATGCATGTGCTACTTGTACAACGAACAGTGTCTTGTAAACTTGCCCAAGCGATTTAGTACCAAACAAAATGTGACAACACGTGATACCCTGAGAACAGTATCTTGATAAACTTACGGATTTTCACAAGGTGTACACAAAGAGCATGAACAGCATCATAGGATAAAAGAACAAGACGTTACACAACCAAGGACATATGCTGGAGAAGATTAAACTAGGTTAAACACTGCACTTCCCAGGTGACAAGAAAAAGTGAGCAAAAACAACTTGGCAGCAATAGAGACCACAGTGTCTGAGATAAGAGGGTAGCTTAAAATACAGAAATATGAAAACCAAACATACCAGAAACACAAAAAAATTATGAGAAACTGGCGACACTAAAACACTCCAACAAAAATGTTTCAGGTTGTCTGTTAAGACACACAAAAGCGCCCTGAAGATAACAATGGGCTTGCAAGTGCAACTTGTGAAGTAGTCTGTTAAGGGGCTTTGCAAGCACCCTTTGTTGTCTTTTTGGAACAAACGTGAGTGGAAATCCCACAAAGCAACAGGACTGACAATTAGCTGAAGGATATGCTTCTTTGAGCAAACTCTAAGAATGCAACTTCCTTGATCAATGCAATACAGCAACAAGACTTCCTCTACACTGCAACAAAAAATATAACGTAGATAAATGCATTGGCATTCTCAAGCAACTTTGACCTAGCATTTGATACCATTTAGTGAGCATTAGCACTACAGCTTTGTATATAGCATTGACATACAGGATATAAAGTCAGTCAAAGTTATACTACCATCCAAAGAATTACTTGCCAGGTGAATCACAACAAATATCTAATGCAATGACAAATCCTGTACTCTTGAGCTGAAAAATGTTCCAACAAAGGATATGTACTTCATTTTTACACAAAAACCACTCCTTCAAAGGTGAAGTACTTGAACAATTTTATCTGAAATTCCACATTTATTTATTGTAAATAGTTTTAATGCTCATGAGTCATGAAATATGTATCAAATCACGGATGATCACAGTTCAGCATAAGAAGCAGCAAATGCTATGCGAGCTGACTGGTGCATGGTGGTGGATTAAAACAAGCTTCTTGAATTGTGACAAAAATGAGCAACTGCTGCATAAGTGATGTGTTTTAGTTATCACCTCCACACTGCAGTTAAGGTTTTATCTTCATGGACCTTTCTGATCCATTGTGCACTTTCTGCTGCTAAGCACGAGTACCAGCAAAGCATTTTAGTTTTTGTTTAACTAGCCAACAACCTTAATCTGATGTGTGTAATTTCTATGGTATTTAGTCTAGCAGCTGATGTTTTTTAAGATTGTAACATCAATTAGCCTAACAGCCATTTCACCAATTAATTAGCATCAGCTTTTGGTTATTCTGTTACAAATATGTCAAAACTTGTTTCAAGTGAAGATGTGAGTGGCCACATACTTTGCCAGTCAACATAATCAACAATTAACTCATCTAATATGCCAACACTTTTATTACCGGGGTTTTCCCAAGGAATGTGGACTGGATACCAGGCAGTTCCTGAGCATTATCACATTTACACAGGTTTCAATAAAAACACTTTGTAATTGAAGCCCGAACAAGTGCTTCAATTATTATAAAATACAGTATTTTTCTTTGCAATTTTCATACATAAATGCATGAACTTTCATAACAAAAAGATTACAGCCAGTATCCAATACAATCTATATCTTAGTTTGTATGTAGCCCAATCTGTTTCATAAAAAACAATTCTGTTCATAAGTATGCCAGTGCCAAATCTGTCTGCCTCAGGCGTTGTCTATGTGTAAAAAGCATGCTTTACATTTTGTACAAAATCTCAAGATTCCGAAAAGTGTTGCTCAAAATTTTGACAGATATGGAATAGGAATGAAATACCAAACATGATGATATAAAATAAGTGTTCATGAATTGTGTGGAAAGTTGTTAAAATGAAAGACCAATGTCAGGTTATTAGCTGAGATCTGTCTGCTTCAGATGCTGTCTATGCATAAAACGCATGCTTTACATTTTGTACAAAATCTGATTCTGAAGTGTTGCTCGAAATTTTGACAGAAATGGAATCCGTATGAAATACCCAAAGACAGTGATATAAAAAATGTGCTCGTGTGTTGTGCGGAAAGTGGTGTAAAATTGGGGTAAAAATGGTTGATTTCAGTTTTGTGGGCCATGATTGTGATGTTGTTTTATTGTTTTGGAGGTGTGTTTTGCATTTCAATGTGATTTGTTTCATTGAGTTTTCCAATGTTTTTGATATTGTTTCCTTGTCCATTGCAGTGAAAAATATTGTTTCTTTTTTACTGCTTGGCGATTCCAACTTTTTGACGAACCTCACATAAGTGCAGCTAACTTCAGCTTGTCTTCAGCTGCCACAATGCACAGCCTATGTTAGATTTAACCCTAAACAATTCAACGACTCAGCAATTCTGACACAGCACTGCTGCTGTCATGTTTTGGCTATGCATGGAGTGAAGGTACCTTGCATAAGGTGACATTATGATGCTATTTTCCGAATTGGTGTTGAACTACAATTTGACCCTTTCTGTATCTTTTGACTTTTGATTAGCTCTCTAGCACAACTGGTTGGTGAGTTTTGACTAAAAACGTTCAATCCTCTTAACTAATTGACCGCCGGTCTACAATATATTCGTGGTTGCTGTCTGACGCTAGAACGCCGGTATGGTTTTCACGCTGGCGCTTGAGTGGACAAGGCGTTGTTTTAAAAAGGCTCTGGATGTAAAACCATGCACGATAGAAACACAAATTATGCACAAAAACATTGGTCACATTGTGCAGTTTACGAAAATCGAAATCAAATAATTTTTCCATCTCTTTTGGAGAGAAAAAACACCCTAAAACAAAGGTGGATTGGCTGTTTTTTGATTTACAAAGTTTATTGCGCCTATTCCAACAATGGGAAGAATGGAAAAATTACAGAAACGGTTGCTATAGCTGTTACAAAGCATCCTGCCAAGTTTTAAATCAAAAAACTATGGAGAAGAAAAGTTATAACAGTTTTTATATCGCCTGGTCCTAGACAGCATTTCTGCTTTTCGACTCCGTCCGAAAATGCACATGCGCTCCGCTGTGCTTTGCCTATCACTAAATAACTCAGTTTAGGTTCGATTTGACTAAAATTTACAGCACTATTTCGTTTCGATACACAAAACCTTCATAGATATTTTTGTTGCACTAACTGAACTAGGAAAAATTTTTACACATTTTCAATTGTACCACGAAAATACACGCAAAATTTTATTTTCGCATGAAAAAGCCACACAAAATTTTCTTTGCACAAAAAAACACAAAATTTTATTTGCATGCGGCCTGAGCATTCAACAATTGTCAGCTCTTGGATGCTGAAAAGTAACGCTTCTGCTGTTGTTGTTGCAGAAAAAATGTGAATATCACAGAACATGTTGTGATTACCTTGTAGCAACTGCATGTCAAGATGGCAGTGCAAGAAACAAGAGGAAAAAACTACAACATTTTTATCAGCTGGTCATAAATATGGTTTAAGATTTGTGAAAAAGTTATGCACGCACATTCAGGTGCTTGGCATTGTTGCGATGGGAAGGACGAGCAGCAAGGGTGCAATGCGAGCTATTGTTGGCAGCAAACTTTATTCTTCTCTGTTGAACTCTAAATCTCCATTGATACGTATTGTTGGCAAGCAGCGAAAAGATCACATGCCACGATCACTGAATTACTGCTGTTTTGCAAATGAATGGGTGTTATTCTTCGCAATGCCCTTCCTGGCTCACAAAGACTTTGTGCTAATGGGCCGTTTGAAGACTGCCAAGTGCGAATGTTTGTGAAGCAGCGCGCATTGCCAAGTGCGACTGTTTGTGAAGCAGGGCTAATTGCCAAGTGCGAATGTTTTTGAAGCAGCTGAACAGACAGCTCCAGCAGTTACTTGCTGTTGAAAATAAAACAATTTTGCAGCAGCTAAAACCGTCAACTTTTCACATGATATTCCACCTCACTAATTTTTTATCCACATCACACTGGCATGCGTTCACAAATGCTTTGCACTAACGGGTCATTTGAAATCTGCCAAGTCGAATGTTTGTGAAGCAGCGTCGAACACACGGCTGAAGCATTTACTTGCTGTAAAAAAAATATTTATGCTCAAGCAAAAATCAAATCTCTACATGATAGGTTTTAACTCAGTAAGAAAATTTCTGAGTGATTGTTTATCCACATTACATTAGAAACTACTCCCAATGAAATGCAATCTGACGAGACAATCAGCCACATGGTTACAGTAGGCCGATCTTATTTCCGCACTCTGCGAAACATGTGCGTGACTGCAGGCAAAACCGCCATGACTGCAGGCAAAATATACCATGGTTGCTTTTAAATGCTCTCCTAGCAACAGCATGCATCAAATAACATTATAAATATATGTTTCTGGTTGCTAGAGACTTGACGAAATGTTCGTACTTTACAGAGGAAAACATGCGACCCAGAGCTCAACGGTTGGCATTTGAAGTGAAGTACGAGTATATAGGGCACCAGTTCACGAATATATCAACCGCCGGCAGTCTGGGGTTGGGCAAGTTTCCAGACAACCGGCTCTTGATGTGTGAAGTTGCTCACAGAGGCGTTAAAGCAAGGGTCTGCAACTTTTGGCCCAGCCCACCAAGCAAAATCATCTGGCTTGCAGCCCCTCTACAAATTGCAGTAACTACATGGCCTGCCTAGTGGTAATATATTTCATGAATCTGCCCTCTTTGCAATTTCTTGTTTATTATGTATTTTTTGTACTTATGAGGAACTATTTCTGAGAAATTGCTCGGTGCTATAAAAGTATTGTATATCATATTTTGGGAGCTTTGGGAGTTAATCCGAATAAAATTCCATAAATTCCCAAATTTTATCAACCTCATAAACAGCAAAGGGAACGGAATTGCTAGTGGAAAATTAGTACAGCCTGCCATACTTGGCAGTTTGATTTTGGCCCGCGGCTGAAGAGCAGTTGCCGACCCCTGCATTAAAGCAAAGCATTAACTGAAAATAAAAAGCATGAGAACATTAGATCAGCATTTTTTCCATTTTATCTGGAAGAAAATATAATTTTGATGTTAAATACTCCCAAACAGCTATTAACACACATGCCTAATTGACAATATACTGCATTAACAATATGCATTACCAAATCAGGATGTCATTAATGTTAAAGCCTATATGACAATGCCAATTAACCAAGGTCATCAGTGCATTCCTAGTTTATTTTACAAAATTATCTAACAAATGCACCCTGCACAGCTTTGTTTGACTGAGTTCCACCATATTTCTGCTTGCTTTCTGTTAAAGTGATGCCATATCTATGGTTTAAGAATTAATTGGGTGAACACAAAACACGGGAAGTTGTTTCTATACATGACGCTCTGAAACAAAATGCATTAAGTTAACAGATTGCATGTGTGTTAACTTTTTAGAACACCTTGACCTTGTATATCTGACAGCATGTATCACATTATTGACAATGCATGCCATTACTTATCTGGTTTAATATTGCAATAACATAACAAATTAAATTATCTTTCCTCTGGATATTAACTAGGGGGTGAATTTATTATAGGATTACTTAACACTTTGAGAGCCGGGTTAATTTAAGCGGTTCGCAAAAAGCAGCTGTTTCGAACGTGGCTTTGCGGATGAATATCTCCGCTCCTGTTCGCTCTAGCGACTCGGCGAAAATCTCAAAAAACGTG
>JGI24022J15233_10003893_pt1 | contig 15098 bp, 9 predicted proteins | sample Ectturendosymbi2_FD_15233 | JGI IMG/M metagenome (IMG submission 15233)
AATACAGCTGATCAGTGATAATAGCTTGACGCAATTGCCCATCCATGTCGGACCTCTCGATTCGAGGATTTTGACCCCAGTCGGTCCAAAACATCACGTGATGTCTACATAAACCAAGCAATGGGCGCAATAAGTGATTCGCAACTGGAATACAAGAGATTGCATTTTCAGTCAGGTTTTACTTTAGTTTCGACGAATAGCCCGAATCGCTTTTTGCAAATTAGTATTTTACCCGTCTCTTGGGTCGAGAGCAAGTCCTCTTGGGTTGGTTACATTGATTGAATGCAGAATTACGCGGTGCGTTCCGTCCAGTCGTGAAGCTTCAACTGTTCCCAGCTCATAATCACACCAGTACAGGTTGCGGGCAACCCAGTCTACAGCGACGTTCTCGGTGATAGCAGTGCCGCTATTAAAAACCTACGAATTTGAGAAGAATACAGTGTTTCACTTCCTGAAATTGAAAAAACGCATTGATAAAGAAGTGCATTGCTATCACAATAATGAAAAATTGATGTTTTTCAATTTTAGTCAACATCCACCAGCTTCTCATGCATAAAAGTGTTGAGTGGAAAAGAGCAAAGTGCATTTTACAAATGTACAATTCCCACAATGGCGCGATGTAATGTACGACTTGCAAACAGGTACTTCATGCAATCCAGTGCAGAGTTGTAAGACGCGCCGGGCTTTTTGGGTCAGGCCGGGTTCGGGCTCAAGTTTGTCAAATTGTTTCGGGCCGATTTCAGGCCTGCATACACAAGTTTGTTATACCATTCGAAGTAACAATTTTTTTCTCTCTTGATGTACATTTGTTTTGCTCACTGCAGTGACTAACGTGAGTGAAGTGATTGTGATTTTTCTTCAGCTAATTCTATTTGCAAACACAGCTCCTATCTATTGTTCTCTGCTTGGATTAGTGTCGCACACTTTTTCAGAAGGCGACAGCGGTGAGGAAATTAGCACGCAATGGCATTGCGTAGAAATGATCAATCACTTACGCGATTCTTCGCTTGTGTTAATAAACGATGACCTACAATCCGGCTTTTCATGCCTATAGGACTATCCTAAATAGTTCCTTTTATACCTATAGCGCCATTGTGGATAGTTTCGTGATAGTTTGTTTTAATTTTGAGAAACATTACATTCAGCAGTATTAGCATTGACTAACAAGGTGAGTTTGTACTTGTTTAAGTTAACGTTTTGGTCAAGATGATTGCTATTTTGGGTGTGATAAAATCATGTACCTGCAGCTACACCCGCACACTACGTTTTTTGATACCCCGCAGTTGCGCATATCTTGACTCACTCGGTAAATTTGTCTTTCGGGCTAAATCGGGCTTCAAAAGTAAATGTCGGGCTCGGGCCGGGTTTGGGCTTCAAAATGAGGTCAATTTACAAGTCTGATCCAGCGTGAGTTTAATGTATTTTTTGATAGGAAACCAGAAACACATCCAACTGAAACTTTATCTGACATCGTGCGGATGAAATTGATTGCTGGAAAAACACACAATACATTCTACCAAAGCTCCGAGAAAATAAACTCACTATTTCCCTGTTGCTGCCGTCGGGATTGCTCTTCACTAGTTGCCCATACCGGGTATCGGCGAAGTAAACTTTGTTTGTCTTCCAGTCGAAGTCAGTGCCCATGATTACTCCACCGCTAATCGGCGCTGTTTGACTTCCAGTGTCAATATTGTACTTGTAAATAAATCCACGGTTGGAGACCATCAGGAGGCGCTCGCCATCTGTTTGCAAAGCTCACTGGATCAACTCAATCCAATCGAAAAGTTTACAACACACACAAAACAAGTGGAGACTTCATAGAGAATTACGATATATAATCTAACTTGAGCTATCGGACAAAAACTCACTTAGCAGTCCTGCAAGCACGGAATTCTGCTCGGGTGCGTGAGCGCTGTTCGCAAGTTTTCAGGTGCACCGCACGGGTTTATGTTGAACCCAAAACAAACTTCAACATGACAGGCGAACATGGGAAAACAGCTGAAAGCAGCGTACCAGTGATTTTGCAGGTTCTTCCATCGTAGTCAAGATCATACCCGCGGTCGCATTTGCAGACGTAAGATCCTGGAAGGTTGTCGCATCCCTGACTGCAGTAGAGCAGCTCGCACTCATCAATATCTGATGCAGTAAAAACTCCGTAAAAATCGAAACTAACATCATATGCCAACAAAAACAGCAAATCCACTTGTCATATAATAGTTCGCACAAATACGACTTGACTAAACATTTCAGCAGAAACACGACATTTCCAGCAAATCTTTGATCATCCAATCCTACTGTGCACAACATGTAACTGACTATCGCTGCAATGGTTCTTACCCGGGAGGCCACGCTTCTCAATAATTTTTCAAAGGGTCGGGAGCCCTTACGCGTTCTACCGACATGATGGAAAGTTTGAGCAATAAATTTACCAATAAATACATTTGTTTTCACAACACTTACAATCAGGGGACTTGCAACAAAGGACAATTTTACTTAGGTGTGTTTGAGAAAGGTTAAAAAGCACTGATCTAAAGCAATGTCTTTACGAATCAAATGGAAAAAATGTGGCTAAAATGTTGTGCCGCGCAATCGGTTTTTACCAAGCATGCAATGAATCTCTAATCTCTACAGCATCCAGAAAGAAAAACAATTTTGCCGTGAGAAAGGTACAATTGCGTGGTAATACATTAAGTTAAGGTAATACGTGACAACGCATAATGCAGAAGACATAAAGGAAAACGTTGGTAAAACGAGTCTACCGATCAGCGAAAGTCAAAAGGTTCTCTTTACCTGCACAGGTCTCCGAGTCGTTAAGAAGTTGGTATCCTGTGTCGCAGTAGCACACGGGGCCCGTAGGCAAAGTAACGCACTTATCTGTGCACTGGAGATCACCACACAAGTTTATGTCTACAAAAGAAAGGGTGTGCATTTTATTTCAAAAGCACATAAACACGGTTCTCTTCAGATACTGTTTTCTTACATCACATCTTTAATTTCAATGGGTAAAACTAATCTTTTCGGTATAATTAGAATTTTGTGTCTACAGTTACGTTACCATCAGTAACTAAAAGTAGATAAAAGGAAAAAACGACCCGCGTTTTGAAATGTCACGTTAAATCAGTGGCGTTAGCAATAATGTTCATATAGTACAACAAGATTTGAAGATTATTCTTTGCTTCATTAGGCAGATACCAAATAGCCAAACGTTTGACAAACCGCAAAAATCGCCTTCGTCCACGGCGTCAGGGCAGTTGACCATTCCGTCGCACAGCTTGTCATAGTCAACGCATAAAAGAGACCCGGGACACTGCCATTCGTCGGGCTTGCACAACGGTGGCCTCATAGTTGGCAAAGGAGGCGCTGCAAGAAAGCGTTTAAGGTAGTGTTTATCAGCAGGTTACCACTTTCTTGAAACCTAACCACCTTATGTCGTTTGCAGGGCTTCTCATGATCATGCGGTCTTTTTGCACGACTGCAAACTCACATAAGAGTTTCTCTACTTGCTTAACCTAACCTGCGAACAACTTTCACTACAACATTGCTTAAATATCTTTAGAAAAGGCTAGCAAGTACATTTGTATGTTTAGGCGCTGTTTAAATAGATTCTCACAAGAAATACGGTTAATTAACAGTGTCGTAACCAGAAGTACGAACGCTGTTACCGTGCACAGTGTTAAACATGCAGCAAGAAACAAATCATCACAATCTGAGACATTTAAAAATTTGTCGAAGGGATAAATTTAGAAAAGCACTTTCTCATCTCAGCCGGTAAGCCACTTACGACATGTTTTTTCGTCACTTCCGTCTCCACAGTCATTGTCGCCATCGCATACGAACGAGGAGTGAACACAAAAATCGTTATCGCACTGGAATTGGTACGGTCTACAAGTTACCGGTGCTGCAAATAGCAAAGATTTCAAGTCACTCTACGCACATATGCGTGTACCATGTGCCATCGCTAGCCCGCATGAAAAAAACATGCAATACCACTTTGTAAATAACAGTCATTGGGTTCGAAGTTTTCTTGATGTTTTACAGAATAAGTAAATTACCAAGGCCAATGACAGCCGCAGAAACAAAACACTTGGTAGATCGAAACCTGCTCTAGGAGTCACCATATCTCGGCAGTGGTATCAGTTTTCGCTGAGCGGTTTGACGACAACAGAAAGTTTTTCAACATCCAAGAGCGCTACGACTTTAATTAAGAATTGCTAGATTTTTATGAAAAAGTAGTTTGGTGTTCGCGTTAATTTATCAACGTTCAGCATATACTCCATGTAACTTGGAATTTCGCATTACGTGGCATTAGCTGCAGCTCCCTTTTTCTGCCTCGTTTACAGAAACGATGGCTCCATTGTGTTCACACTGTGGCCAATTGTATGCGACTTATTTGCAATTCTTTAACTACACTCGCAGCACTTTCCCGACAGAGACAAAAAAGAGCCTAAAAATCTTGAAACGACCATTACATTCAGATACCGCTGGTATTTAACAACAACAGTGAGCAGAAATTGCAGGTTGCATGATTTGGCCAAAATACGTAGGCTAACACAATAACAAGAAGCAGTAAAATGAACTACAGGGATTTATTAAACCTACGGCAGCTGGGTGGTTCATCAGAGCCGTCGTCACAGTCTTTCCTTGAATCGCATCGCCATGACAACGGAATACAATGGCCGCTCGTTTGACATTGAAACTCGTCGTTATCACATAATCCAGGTGGTCTTGTATCTGTTCAAACCAAGCAATGTAAAATTTAGGTTGATATTGTCTAAGAAGGCAAAACATCAGTCAGTTTACTTAGAAGGAAGAACAAAACGTATTTGATTATCACGTGTATCAAAACGAGCTTTGTTAAATTGAGTGGCGGAAAAGTGCATGGCGAGAAAAATGGGTTTCATCTTGTATGTGTAATTTATGCATTTCACGACAAAATGTGTTTACTGTTAATCTATGCGTCTGTCGTGAACATAAGGGCGTTCTCTTATTTGCTACGACTACGAGGCTTCATCGAACTGTGTGAAGGTGCTATAACCGAAAATGGGCAAACTGTCCGCAAGCAGCCAAGAGCGGCACCGTGTACAATGAGTTCTGAAAAGGTTGTGATGGGAAGCCTCCATAAACTTAGCCGTCACTGTTTAAGGTTCGCGAGTTCCGTGACTTCGATAGAAACGATCTAATGAAATAGTGCAAACCACAGAAAACGCTTCAGCGCTATATCACACCTATTGCATTTGCAAGAAACCGAAATATATGTTACTCTGACAACGTCACTTGAATTTACCACAGCCTTGCTCGTCTGAGCCATCCCTGCAATCCACAGCGTCGTCGCACCGGTAGTTCTTATTCACACATTGAAGCCCGTCAGCGCAGCGGAAATAGTAATTGGGATTGCATGTCACAGGTGCTGAAACAACAAAATTAGGCCTAGTCAAAAATTGTACTTCTGCACAGGGTGAAAGTAGGCTGCTTTCATAATACAGCAATTCGATTTATGAGGTAATTATAATAATTGTTGGTTGGCCGATTCGTACTCGAGTGAAGTAATTGACAAATACGCAATGGGGATGCACAAACAAGTCAGGATGGCCGAGTGGTCTAAGGCGCCAGACTCAAGCTGCAAGGCTTCGTCGCAATGCGACGGCATGGGTGTTCTGGTCTCCGAATGGAGGCGTGGGTTCGAATCCCACTTCTGACACATGCTTTTAGAAATAGGTTTTTGTTGGTTGCATCATTTATTCGTTTCATTACCAATGACAGTATGTTAATTAAATGTTGTGAATCTGCGCAATTCAAAAGTGGTTTTCAACAACCGAAAAAACTATTGGCGATTGCAGGATAGTCAAACCTATTTCAATCAGCAAAGTTTCAAGACTGTCCTATTTTCAAACCTAATTTAAACCGGCTGAATTTTAAGACGTTTAACTTAAATTCTTGAGATGTACTTTTCAGCATTAAAAATGAATCGAAAAGCAGGTGCAAAAGCACGCTTGACACTTAGTTACACTCAATTGATAAAACTGTTGTTTCACCGTATGTAAACAAATTGTTGATCTATAAAAAAGTCGCAGTGATTGTTCATTATTTTATTATGTGTTTTTTTCAACTGCTTTCAAGCAGTTTTGCAAATTGTATATGATTTGAAACCTTTCTTTAAATTTTTAAATGACTGGTAACGGAAACACAACCCTGATTTAAATCAGAATTTCTAGCAATGAGTAGGTTTTTGTAAACACCAGTTGTTTTTTTGGGGTAAAACTGCTTTTTATGGAGTGAACAAAACTAGTTTGATTTTCTATCCACAGGAACTGCCCACGAATTTATGGCAGCATATTACGTACTTCCAAAATCCACAGTAATTTGCTAGTAGGGTGTTTTTCTAGCTCCAAGTTTAAGATGTAAAAATGAACTACGGTTAAGCTTGAAAGCGTTAAGGAGTAAATTGAGTAACTATGCGAGAACAAGTAGTAATGTGCAGTATCACTAAAATGGGCGCAAAATGATCAACCACTTCGAGCATTACAACTGCTGACAGGGTCAGTCCAACATGACGAAGCACCCAAAAATTCCCAACGCGAATCCTACAGACATAGCCTGAAACAAAATATTCCGTAAAGAAATTATCAAAAACGCTTCGATAATTAATTCAAATACGCAAACAAAACAGTTTCATCAAGCAAGACACTTCCTTCTTGTTTATCAAAACCACAATGTGGAGTTTAAAATTTTCAAGCAAAACTATGCTTCTTGGATGTGAGGTTCCTAACCAACGCCAGGCCTCCGTTCAGGGACTTCACAGAATGCTTTCTGTGTCCTAGCTTGATACTCTCACTTTTTCACACGCGTTCTTGGCATTCCACTGTTCCTGCGTTTAACCTTAACGGTTGGAAAAACACTCACCACAAGCAAAAAAAATGCGAATTTTGAAGCTGGTTTCCTCGATTGATTAAAAAGCACAACTAAAATCTGCACAGCGAAAACGAAACAAAGAACTGCTTGAAAGATAACGAAGCAGCCAAAAGCACATGCATGATACAATACCTTCTACAATGACAACCAAAGAAGAAATTTTAATTTCTACAACATTTTATAATTATTAAAGTTAGAGCTTAGTCGATCAAGTCATTCGTTTTCACACTTTGATACCACCATCATGTTTCGGATCTTCAAATTAAATGACTTCACATCGGATTATTTTATAAGTGCCACGTACTTTAGTTATGCCAGGTTTTTTTTAAGGAAAAGGTTAGGTACCCGGTGTGGACCTGTAGGGACCCGATTTCTCTGATTCTAGGGACCCGATTTTCTCCGATTCTAGGGACCCGATGATAATTTTCTCTGATTCTAGGGACCCAATTTGAAATTCTAGGGACCCGAATCGGGTCCCTAAAAGACCTTAAAAAAACCTGGTTATGCTAAGTTAAGATCACTGTGTTGATTTGAAAAGTGAAAAATAATTGGTTCTCAGATAAAAATGTCAAGTCAATGAATTTCCAAACACGAAAATTAAAAATTGATGCCTGTCACATCCAAAAACACACTCACCAGCTTCGTATAGCATAAAGTTTCGAAAACGAATCGCTAGACGTTCTGCTTATTCCAAAACGGGATCAAAACTATAGCTCAATGCTCAACAATAATTGCATCAAAACATCCAAAAACTTCTGTCTTACGGCAGTCTTTTTCGTCAGAGCCATCTCTGCAGTCATCATATCCGTTGCACCTTAGTGACGATGTAATGCAACGATGGTTTGGACATGTGAACTGATCAGGACTGCAAGTCGTTTCAGCACCTACAATTCAACATGAAAACGTTCAAATGAAGCTTGAATTTCACAAAGATTTTTCCCAACTTAAATAAACAGTCATACTAAATCTGCAAAACAGCCACTCATAAACAAAATTATTTCATACATATAATCTTTATTCTTTCTCTATATCTAATCTTTCTTTATTCTTTCTACATATAATCTTTCTCTATATCTTTACGTATAAAACATAATCTATCCATTTTTTCCACATATGGCGAGATATTTGTTTGTTTTTTTTTGTTGTTACAATATCCTTCACTTCCTATAATCTACGCACAGCCTCTCACTGGCGATCTTAGTTTTTTTCAGCACTTCTGTTGGTGGCTGATTCTTACTTTTTCTTTCAGTAATTTCGATATGACTAGCAGTCCTAGGTTACATTAACTTTTCTGCGTCACAAAGTTTTTTGGTTTTGAATTGCTTACATCGCCTTGGCGTTGTTTTATTTCCAAGTGAAAATGAAATAAGAACAATCCAAAACGCTTCGAAATAAACAATGGCAGTTTTTGAAGGATTTTTAATTTCCATGAAGATTATTTTATAAAGAAGGTTTGGTTTGACTCGCTTTCGGCCATGCAAGTTCGTGTTCTACGCGCATAATAGATGTTTGTCGTCCTTAACTCGAAATAACTTTGTGCTCATCTTAAAAACCTTAAGATTCCACTTACAATCTTCTTCGTCGCTTCCGTCCAGACAGTCATTGTCAGAATCGCAAACCCACTGCGGTGAAATGCATCGACCGTTGTCGCAAGTAAATTGAGTTTCGCTGCACGACCTGACACAAGAAATGAAACGTCGTTGAAATTGAAAACGCAATGTAAGGTAATCAAAAATTAGGCTGCATGAAGAGAAACAAGCAATTACCTTATATACGCTAACTTACTGCCACTGTACTCGTCACATATCAAAGAATGCAACTTACGGGAATTGACGAACCATCAAACAATTAGGAATGTACTGACGAGACGAGAAAAGACATAGAAATCTGCCAAGCACTAACCTCAGCGGCGGACATCCAGTTTCGTCGCTGTTGTCCTGACAATCGTTATCGCCATTGCATCTGTAACGGAGGCCGATACAGCGGCCATTGTCGCATTGGAAAGCGTACGGGCTGCAAGTGGCTGAAAAAATTATGCATACTTGTATTTTTTTGCACAGACGTGAGCAGAGAATTGACAACAAGCCGTAAAAAGTCCAAAGATTGCTTTTGTAAAATTCTACGCTGTATTTTGCAAGAAATAACTTCTTTTCATTTGATCCTTGATCAACAGCAACGCAAGGGAATAAATTTTATACTGATAAAAATATTCAGGTATATAGTTGAGTTCCAATTCACTGTCAAAACATGATTAAACGCTTATATAAGTAAAACGCCTGATAAACCAGGCATTCCAACTGTTGTGTCTCGGAACCACAAAATATCTCCGAATTCAGCCAAGCGCACCCTCCAGATCCTAACGAAACTTACAAGATGAACAATCAAAAACCATTTTTATAGTTATTAGCTAACAAAACGCTTCCAACAGTTCTCGCAACAAGTGTTCGTCCAGCGGTCTGCAAGCCACTGATTTATGAAATAAACCCATGTGGATTTTAAAATACTGTAAACACTTTTTAATATTTTCAGTGTTGAAAACACGTTGTTCCGTTTGTTCGTTGTAGTATTTGAACACAGGCCTATAAATAAACAGTGGTTTCATCAATGTAACATGGAGAGCATTGTCTCATGCAAAAGCATCACTATTACGCAGAGCAACTCTGTCTTTCAAGAATAACAAACGTAATCACATTAGTAGCATTTTTACGTAACAAATTATCGCTTCGGGCTCAGCTACCCTCAACGTGATTTCAATCTTCCTATCAGTATCACTATTTGGCTATAATTCCAGACTTTCACGCTATAGAGCAATCTGTCGCTATCAGCGTTGTTTTCTTATTTTGAAGACATGCGAACTTAGTCCTGCCTCGGTTGGCAAAATGATAAGTCCACCAATCAAAAATGTTCTACAGTCCATGGGTTTCAAAATAATTGTAGCCCATGGGTTTCAAAGTCAGCTACTTCTATTGTTGTTTTTCGCCATAAACGTCTCTAGTGAATATGCTGTATATTTCAATCCCTATTGCAAAGACATCGATTCTACGAGAGTGTCAATGTGTCGATGTTATAAGTACAGCATATATACTTTCACAGGCGCAATTATAATTAAATAACAAAGCTACAAGTTAAGCTGAGATTGATCACTTGCGACGTGTCGGTGGATGGCATACTGTATTAGAGTTCGGTTGACAGTTTTGCCAATCTTTATCATTTTCATAGAACGCACTTTTTTGTGACCATCAGCAATGTTTTTTTATAAAACGTTCCTCTGTTTTAGTGTTGGATACGTCTTGAAAATCAGATTTGATTTGTGAGTAAAGTCCGTTGCTTTTAATTGCCCGAATTCACAATTATAGAAAAATAAAAAAGTAATTCACACACAACGCCTAATGACTGTGAAAGTTTGATCTGTTACTTATGACATTCTACAACTGTATGCTTCCTTCCAAAAAGTACCGCAATCTTCTTCGTCCGATCCATCATCACAGTTTTCGTCCCCATCGCACACAGCAAGTGACGAGATGCATCTTCCATTGCCACATTGGAACTGTTAAGACAAACGAAATGTTGCAATGGCGCGTAACTTTGCTCATTTCACCTTTTATTTTACTACTCTGTTTGGCATTACCAGCATCCATATAGTAGCAGACAAGTTGTTTGCCCAGGTATACAGCCCGCACGTTGGGTTGCGCCAACCAACAACGCGGAACCAACCACTTGATACATTATATTTGTTGGACAAAACAACCAGAGCTGTTACTACCTGGCATTCCAACGCTGATGCTGCCCAGAAGCACAAAAGCAATTGTAACCTCATGCAAAGCAAGATCGCTATGTATGCCTCGTTATTTTGCGTTGTGAAAAGATTAGCCTCCTTTTGGGTTTAACAACAGAGGAAAGTTCATAAGATCTCTGATCGGTCAAAACAAAGAACAACTAATCGAAAATCCAATAGCATTTTCTGTGTACCATTTTTGATAAGTGCCTATAGCGCGTGTTGGCGAAAAATCAATAAGTTTGTAATCTTTCGATTCGTTGACGAATTTACTGCTCATTATATTGAAACTCTTTTAGTTAGATTAAAATAATTTTTATCATTTTTTGACAGCACCTGAAACACGCTGCAAGGGGGCTCTGGAGTAGCGTTGGAATCTGGAACGCATGCATCAGTTTCGTCGGTAATGTAGCCGTCAGGACAGCCGCACGTTCGTTGATCTTCGCGAAAACAATCAAGGGTCAGATGAAATAAAGCAAGTTCCAACCCGGTTGCAGATTGAACCTCGGTTGTCATTCGCATATTGCAGAAATGCAACTTCACATTGACCTCTTTTTAAGGAGGGTGAAGCTACGTTTAAACGAAACGTGTGCCGATATATCGATACCGTTTTTGATAAAACCGCTTAAAGATTGATAACTACTTGCTTGATGGTGCAGGAAAGCAAAAGTAGTCGCATCCCCCGTTTGGCAGCGACGCCCTTGTGCACCCGTTGCGTAGGTAACGACTCTGAAAAAAGGTTGGTGCATGATAAAAGACGTGACAAACACTTGTTCCGAAAACGTCTGTAGTGAAAAAAATCGTGAAAACGTTAAAAGACATCTGTTCAAGAATATAAGTGCTCAAATATGGAAGTTCAACCTGTTTTCTAGCAAAGATGACTCATAAAACAAAAACTTCTTTGCGTTTCCAAGTACATAACCCCTTTCCAAATGTATTTGCCTGTGGCAAGGTCTTAAAAGTTTGAATCACTTTATCTCCAGACAGTCACTATTTTGATTTTTAACTTTAAAGAAATTAAAGAACAGAAGAATTTTAGAAACACAAAAAAACGCAACGCGGAAAAAGGTTTCACGAAGAAACTCTTTATCGAACTACGTCAGTCAACTGGCAGTGTGTAATATTCTAGGTTTCCTAATTCGTTGGATCATCTTCGTATGTTTAAGTCTAAATTGATTGAAAAATGTTTCGGCTGATCCACATCATCTTAATCTTCTCACAATTACAATAAAATAAAAACAGGATTTTTGCCGGCAATTCCAAAATTCAAAAATACAGGGCTTGGAGACCTCTCAAAAAAGCAATTCAAGAAAAGCTGTGATATTCCTGTTTGTCAAACGTTTGCCTTCACTGAATTCTGGAAATTTAGGAGAACAAATACCAACTCCACAAACACGGCAAATGATTGCTTGTCAGCAGGCAACGCCGTTTTACTCGTATACGTTCGTTAAAACTAACAATTGATTTTTTAAACTTGCCATCAAAAATTGCAGTGCCCTACGGTGGTACTTGGCATTACGCCAGGTTTTTTTAAGGTGTATTATGGATCCGATTCGGGTCATTAAAATTGAAAATCGGGTCCCTAGAATCAGCGAAAATTATCATAGGGTCCCTAGAATCAGAGATAATCCGGTCCCTACAGGACCATACCGGACACCTAACATTTTCCTTAAAAAAAACTGGATTAAGCGCAACAGCTTAACACAGATGCTTGCCTGCACTTTTTTGTCGTGGGCATAGAGGGTGTACAAGGGATCCATATCATCCCGGACAACCTGCGCAGTAACTTCATAATAAAACCCGTATCGCGTCGCACGGAAGAGCTTTCTTAGTCTGCTGTCACTCCAGTAACTGCAAAAATAAGATTAAAATTAAACCATCATAAAAGCGAGTTATGCGTAAAACCAATCTAAGAAAATAGCAGTCAATGGCAATCGAATCCTTTTTCTGTCATCAGTTTTTGCTGGTGAAATACCGCTTTTTCAATATAATCTATCTTATTTCGTTACGCAACAATTTCGAAAGCTCTTACATGTAAGTGTCCATAAACGCGAGTCCGGATGGATATACCAGGTTTTGGTTTGTTTTCAATGTTCTCCTTGAGCCAGCGAACCCATAGATACTGATGCTTTCTATTTTCTGAAAACCAGTGTCCAACCAGTAGACGTAACCGTACCTAAAAAAGTTAATTAAAATGCATTACCAGAACCACTTGCCAGGCAGTTACCGAAAAAATTGCCTAAAATGATTTTGTTGTTTAAAACACGCTTTGAGTGCCGTTCTGCAAGCAAATTCTGACCAGCGCTTCGCGCAACTCGCTTGAGCGGCTGTCAAGACGTTCATAAGCACAACAATAAGTTGTGAACAATTGTTTGCACGGCCAGTAGCCTAGCGATGGTTGATTGTTGGTAAAAGCAGTTGTTTTTGTTATTAGCACGTTTATGCAGAATGTCACACCAAAGTAGTTGCCCAGCCCCGACTAACACTTCTAGCGTATCCGAAATTTATTTTTACGGCAGAAATGTTTGCATTGCAGAAATCTAAGCCTGGATCTGGATGCGCAGATTCAGAAAATACGTTTCAGCAATAGAGACAAATTTCTCGAAGACGTTCTTACGAGTGATCAACCGTCAAAGCTTGTGGAGTGTACATGGTGGTGTTGACCAAAACTTCGGCATGCGTTCCATCCATGTAAGCCTTCATGATTCTCGCAGGCCTCGAAACGTCCGACCAAAACAAATACCTGCATTAAATGTATTAAAGAAACATTCTTGAAATGTTGAAAGCCAAACCATATGATGGCAGGTGTACTGCACTTGACAAATTTCCCGCTGTCAACTCAGGCCAGGCGACACGCGGCTGCACACACAAAAACACGGTTTACACGTCGAATCTCGAAGTTCTGTAGAAATATTATGTGGCCCCGAATGTCAGTTGATGATGTGCAATGAAAATGATCACAAGAAATCATCGCAAGGAGAGTGTAACCACCAAGTGTACAAAATGTCTACCTTTGAGAAGCGTTAAAAAAGACACAAAGCAACAAACTGGCTATCAAAGCAAAGCGAGCGTCTATTTCGAAGTGTCATTTAAATAAGATTTAAGAATTGAGAATGCGCAGCGTTATGTGAAATAGATTTCCTATTTCAAAAAATTTTGCTGATTGATTCAACTTCACCACCTTTGAGGAACCTAATTACTTAGTTTATTTTAAAACAGCCACAAACGCAGTTATATAAATTAAACCACGATGAAGTCAGCGCCAAGTTTCAGTCTCTATCTTTGCCTTGTTAGAAAGAAAAGAAACTTTACCTTGTTAGGAATACAAAAAATAAAGCAATTTAAAATAAGTGATGGCGGCTAGAAAATAACAAACTGATGTTTCGTTTTTTGCATCTCTATAATTAGACTGATCCCAGTATGTGAATAACATAGCGTTGAGTTTGGAAATACGCAGATGCACATCCAACCAAGTTTTGCCACTGTATTGACCACCACAATGCTCTAACCTTGTGCTTAACGATTAAAAGCAATCTGCCTCTTCACTAGAACTGTGGCGATGATAATCAATAAAAAATGTTTGATTCATTTTGTACATTGGCACTAAAGTCAACTTCAAAATCGATTCACTGACAAATTTTAAGCATATTTGCAAATTGCTTTTGTTGCACGATCGCAATTACAAGAAGGCTGCCAGTTATAACTTGTCGGAAAACTCTGAAACTCACCCCCTGGAAGGGCTGACAGCAACGCTGCTTGGAGACACCAAGCCTTCTGTTACAATGGTTTTCCTGTCCATTTCAGGCCTTTTAGCGTTCACTACAAATATCGACCGCCTCGCAGTGTCGAGAACATACAGGTTATCAGTGGTCCAGTCAATAGATATTCCTCGTACAACTCGTAATCTATTGTTAACGACGTCTTCTTCTTCACCTGTTATAGAAAAATTCAGAAAACAAGATGTCAGATTTTCTCCGAACCAGCAATGAGATACTGTGGGTTTTTACTTCTGTCACACTTTCAACAGTTGTACGGCTATTTCTCATAGAAAAGGAAACGTTTTTCAAAACTCAGCTATTGCACTAAGCTCCTCCTAAATATAAAGGCATGCATACTGCCATTTGCTCAAAAGCTTCCACAGAACAATTATTAAAATGTTGAAAAACTCTTACAAGTCGACGACTGCGCTGAACAAGACATTATCCTAAAACATACCTGAAGCATTAGCGAATCGCCGGTGGATGACATTGTCAGCGGCGTTGACGTAGTAAATGTATCCTTTGACAGCGTCGGCTGTTGCGCCTAGAAAGGCGCTGCTTCCCGAGAGGACCGGTAGTATAGCATCATCTCTGTCACGAGGATTGCCAGTGATGCCCCTAACCGCGTGGTAAGAGGAGGCCAACAGGAATTGCGT
>JGI24022J15233_10003894_pt1 | contig 15097 bp, 4 predicted proteins | sample Ectturendosymbi2_FD_15233 | JGI IMG/M metagenome (IMG submission 15233)
AATGTAATCTAGCCAATCAAGTATAGTTATATTCTTCTCTAACATGAAATTTTTCACCATTTTCGATGTGTAACAGGGGGAAAGATCCTGCTGAAAAACCCTGGAACCATCAGGATATCTCTTTTCCAGCTCTGGAACAGCTCTTCTTCGCAGAGCTTCAATATATTGAGGCGAGCGCATTATTCCTTCGATTGGCTGAAGGCTTCCGACGCAGCAGTAACTAAAGCATCCCCAAAGCATCTTTTCCTGCCGGTGCTGATTGATATGGGAATCACGAATCTTCTCTTCGGATGATCTTCGAATGTGTTGACTTCTCTGACCCTGTACAAAGAAATGGTTTACATCGCTGAAAACGACTTTTCTGCGCTGTTCTTTTGTCCAATCTCTGTACTTTTTTGCCCTCATATCGTTTTTTTCATTTGGTTAAAACAGCCATGTGCAACACGCGGCCCAGTCGAATGTTTTTGCGGCCCAGTTTAGGTTTTCCCTACAGAATAAGTAGCGTACATACCGACAACCTGTCCTTATTTTGATAACAAATTTGACATTTCTAATGTAAATGGTCCTCAGTGCCACTTTATCACGTCTGTATTGCGTCTGGGAGATTTCCATATGTACGCTGACACATTGGTGCAAAACTTTTTACTAGTTTTCTAATTTCGATTCTTGTTCCATTGGCACTAAACTTGCCCATGAAATCACACTTACGCAAAGGTTAAAAGCAGGCCCGTAATTAGAGGGGGAACGGGAGGCGAAGCCCTTCCTGTAAAACTCCCCCTGGAAAAATGTGGACATAGTTTAAAACTATTTAACATAGTTTAAAAAATTTAAGCCCCTCTCAGAAAACCTTTCGTCTCCCTCTCAGAAAACCTTTCGTCTCACCTAGTATCCCAAATTGGTTAAGGTGTCAAGTGAAATTTCTGACCTCTGCGAAATCTCTGACCTATTAGTGTTTGTCAGTCATTTTGCTTCTCAGAGTAAAGGAATAAAGTTTGGCGATTACTTTTTTGATGTGTGTTGAGTAATTTAACACTTTTTGGTTAAATGTCAGATACCCACAACAAGCCACAGTACGGGAATAAGTATAACCACTGAAAAATATGGGATTGGTGTTANACCTCAATTATATTTCTTTTTCAAACCCTAACCCGACACCTAAACACTAAGCCCTAATCATAATCATATTACTTTGTGCATGTTCACATGGCGTGAAGTCAGAAATTTCGCTTTACAACGGGCCTGGTTACCATTGCCAAGGGCGTACGCGAGGGGGTGGGGTTAAAAACCCCCATTCAGCTTGATATTTTGCAAAAACTTTATTACCGTCGCAAAGGAGAGTAATTATTTTCGCATACTTTTTGCTTGTTAATTTGTCGACTTAATGCAAATACCACGGAATAAATGTGCATGCAAATTTCAAGGAACACTGTAAATGGGACAAAAAAGTAATAAAAAGGTTTTGGTGGGAATGTGGGTTATCGTCTGCGTCCAGAAACCATCTCACCACTTTTTGCAGACCTTTCGTCCACTACGCATGTTTGAGATTGTACTCCGCGATAATTCACTTTCGTCTTTATCCGAAACTATTCTCTTAATATTGTCTGCTAAGGCTTATCAGCGCAAGCGCTGACTACATTACTAATTTCTGCAGCATGATAGAACTCTTGCACAAGCCCAAAAACAGCAGTTTTTAACATAGAAGCATTCAGGCATTTGATATTGTCTCAGCAGGGAAAAAGGAAAACTAAACGTTTGCTCGACGTCTATACACAACAAAAAATCGGAAGTTTTCTTGCATACTTTATGCGCATTCTCAATTCTTGTGTAGTTTAGGAAGATCCAATCTTGCATACCGGGGTGTACGCCAGCGAGTCCAGTTATACACTTTCTACGCTGGACTGCTCGTATCTGACATTAGCGCAGCCTCATTTTGCCGTTGTAAAATGCTCTGACGCAGTGATGAGTGTGTTTTACTCCCCTGTTTCAACACGCAGTCCGATATTTTTGCAGTTACGAACTGCTGTGTCGTAGCGTTGAGTTTATTTTCCTCCGATATCGTAACTTGAAGCGCTGATAGTTTATATTCAGTGCAATGACACATAAAATCAGGAGAGTGCGTGTAGAACAGGGGTCGGCAACCTACGGCCCGCGGGCCGGATCCGGCCCGCCAAGCAAAATCATCCAGCCCGCAGCCCCTTTACAATTTGTATTAACTGTATGGCACGCCTAGTAGTGCTATATTTTATGAATCTGCTCTTCTTGCAATTTCTTGTATTGCTTACTTACGACGAACTACTTAAGAGAAACCGCACTGTACTGTAAATGTACTGTACGTCGTGTTTTGGGTTTTCGCTATGAACTGTGAAAATCAGGAGTAAATCTGGTTGAAATCCCATAAATTCCCAAGTTTTAACATCATAAAAAGCAAAGGGACCGGAATTGGTGTAAAATCAGTACAGCCCGCCATACCTTGCAGATTTCGTTTTTGGCCCGCCACTAGGGAAAGGTTGCCGACCCCTGGTGTAGAAGAATATGCCTATCATGTCAACAAACTTCACCAAAACGTTGGTTTGGATACATGAATATGACGTCAAATTGTGACGCCACAAAGAGCGCACACCAAATACAAATGACCGCCATATGCCGCTGCATGAAACCCCCCATGAAAATTTTCTGCGTACGCCACTGACCGTTGCAGTTGGTAATTGCAGTACAACAGGTGCCAAACAGTTACTACTGCAGTTAGAATTCGAACGCTTTCAGTACATTAGCTATTTAACATATTCAGTGTGCGGCCCTCGTTTAATATGTCATTCAATGTGCGGCCCTGGTTAAAGTGATATAATTTTTGGCTCAGTAAGCAATTTCGGTTGGACATAGCTGGGTGAAAAGCTGTTTTTTCACTGGTCTTCTGGCTTTTCGACCAACTGCGCTGAGACATCTGCGAACTGTAGAGAAACTTATTTGGATGCATTTCTCCTTCAAATCCGTATTCAACGCGTCGCTAGTTTTGCGGGGATCTTTTTTACTCTGTCCGTGTAAGTAACCATGGTCTCTTGGAATGGTTTTCTTTTTATGACCACACTTGCCTTTGCGTTTAGGAGAAACTGATTCAGTATCCTGTTTCAATTTGATAACACGGCTGATAGTTGCAAGACTCACACCAACCAATGCAGCAATATCTCTATGCGTCTAAGATGTGTTTTGTTGCAAAGTAACGATCTTCGTACGTTTCCTGGGTGTCACGTCCATCTCGCATGACGGTTGACGTACGACTATTTTATAGTTGATTCAAGAGATAAGGTTTCTCAAATCTGATGCAACAGTGATTGACACGATGATTGCATCAGTCAACTGTAAACTGCGCATGCAAATGCTGTAAATCTGATGCTGTAGCGGCTGACGCAGTGATTGCATCCAGGGTTGCCAGGTTGTCATGAGTAAAACAATCCATATCAACCGTAACAAAAGCCAGAAAGCACCAACAAAGCCGAATACAAGATAAATAGACAAGGACACTTTGAAGCAGGGCTGTGGAGCCGGAACCCGAATTTCGGGCTCGGGCTCCAGGCATCTAAATTTTTGGCTCCAGCTCCAGCTCCAAACTCTCATAGTTTTCGGCTCCGGATCCAGAACAATTTGGTCCAAACACCATTGTATTATTTGTACAACTCGCTTGCCACACAAACTATGTCTGTTAAACGGGAAACCAAATTTCACGCTCCGGCTCCACCAGCTAAAATTTTTTGGCTCCGGCTTCAAAGCCCTGCTTTTAAGCGCCCGTACAGGATGCACAGCACTTTTAAAAGACGCAATATACGTATACAGAACAAAGCTCACTCAATTAACAGTTTCGAAAATTTTGATCTTGGTAAGGAGTAACCTGAAACAGCAAAACTAAAAGCATGCCACAGCAAAGCTAAAAGTTATGAAATTATAGTGCACAGTTTTCAATGTAAATTTATCATTCTGTGTCCAGAAGTCCGACAAAATCATCTTTAAATCCGCCAAATCGACACAAAAAGGCCAAAAAAGCCTTTTTTCAAAAATAAAAAAATCCGAAAGAGTTATAAAAAGGACAAAAAATTACAAATTTGGCCTCAAAAACGCCAAACTGGCAACACTGATTGCATCAGCCAACTGATAAAATTGACTATTCATTAGCAGTAGACATCATAATGCCCGTACATACTTCATAATGGCCCGCGAGTACAGGGAATAGGATTTTCCATTGAAAAACGCTTTGTTTCAATTAATTTGTGCAATCAAGGGTTTAGTATTCTGAAACCTCATCGTTTCGTGTTCTGGAATTCAGCCTAAAAACGCACCAATAACATCACACGCTATTTGAGGCTTATTTTACCCGACCATGCTACCACGAATGGCAGACCGATTTACAGATCACTGATGATTGAGTTACCTCGCACTTCAGTAAACGCAGAAGCTCCTTGAGAGTTATGTTTGGTTTCACTTTTCACTAACACTGACATGCTACCGCTCGTAATTGGAAACTTAGACATTTTTCAGAATCCAACAAAGTAATTTGAGGCTTCCAGAAAACATGCTTCAGGTTCATGATTTTCTCCGTTTAAGTTTCAAGACAGCATAGTTCGTTTTAAAAAAGCAGAATTGTTGAAGTAATGGTTTTGACTATTGGCAAGCAGCAGTAGTGAAAAGTACCTGTTAAGCACATGGGGTAACAAAAATTCCAACAAAGCAAGCAAAGTAGGACTTGGGCATATCTCTTCTCCGCCTATAATTATTTAAACGCGGCCTTGACACAGTGCTATTTGCTTACCTGGCCTAACGCTACAGAAGCCTGGATTGTGCGAAAACGATTTTCATCAGAAGGACGAAATCAATCGGGATGTATTTATTTGATCTTTTAATAGCTTGATGATTTCTGAAGCGTTAATATCTTTTAAATAGAGCCCAGCAAAAGCTGATGCATCGCAAACATCACTGTTCTCTGTAAAGTTTAAGTTAGCGCACTCGTTATAATCTATCGCTGTTATTTTGCTTTGCGCAAGAATGTTTGACAAGTACTCATTGCTCTTTTGTGTAAGAGAGGCCCAAAATGTTTTGTGATTCAGTTTTCGGCGTTTCTTTGTGGAATTTCGCTGAAGGCGTATCGACGTAAATTTCTACAACTTTTTGACACCAGTTTCTTTTTAATGAGTTTGAAATAATTAAGCGTTGTCCTGTGCGTGTCAGGAATAAAACTCAGGGTAGTTTTAGTCCTTTTCGCCTATAAACCTGAAACACTCGCTGCACACCATCGGTTTATATACGCAGTGTTTTGCAAGCGCAATCTCATTTCATGAAGTCTGCCAGAAACTTTACTCTTTACTAAACCTTTCTTACAACGTACTTGCTTGAAAATGATTTCGTAGCAAGTATCATTTTTTATTTATCAGTCATTTCTGATAAAAGTGCCGACGACATCCTTGACCCCAGGCGAGTTGGCAACGACGCTAAATGTCACAGATGTTCTGCATCTGTCTTGAACTCAATCGCAAGGTAAAAACGCTTAGGCGTGCACAGCATGAATTATCATAAATATAATCTCAAGCAAACGTGCAAAAGAACAAAATTTACGTCACGCAAAAACAGCTTAAATTGTGCAAAGTGCAAATATGGACATGTTGCGTTGTTCCTCAGACAAATTTAAACGAAACGTGACATTTCATGCAGCACCACACTACCCGCTGCTGCAGATCCTGGCGATACTATCAACAAATAAAAGACCGCCAAAGCGTATGGTGCCATCGAGCCAGAAACTTGTTTCAAAGTAAGAGAAACTGCAAAGAATTTAACGTTTTTCTAATTTTGTTGCGGGTGAAGCCTTTGAACGTTTGTAAGAATTTCTTCTGTTACGGATTGCAGTAATAACACAAGCACTGTTTTGGTGTTTTGGGGCAGAGCTTATTACAATTAAACTTTGCGCAAAGCACATATAAATAACAACTTTGATGAAGCACATACAAATAACAAGCTTAGTAATTCGGGTTGGTAAAAGTTGCAGTAAATGGTTATGAACAGCGCCGGCTAAAAAAGTAATGAAGTTTTTTTGTCTTGTTTTAGCCATGATACGGTAATTAGCGTAGATCGGAACGAACTGGGAAAAACGCATTTGTCTTTGCTATAATCACAGATTTGTAGCACAGTGAGTTTCACGAATTTAATTCCATGTGCTCCCACATCGCATTTGCCACACTTTGGAATACAAAACCAAAAGTGCTTTAGGCCTGGGGTGGAGACCGCTCACAATCTTTCGACGGCCATCAGCAGTTGGATAGCTCAATGTTGACGATCTACTGCTCCGCTTCTGTATATACATCTAGTTCCAACATCTCGAATGGCATGCGTAGCAGTTGACGTGAACTTTTGTTAATTTTCGCCGATGGAAACGCTGAAGCGGCGAGAAGAGGATGTTAATTGCAAGCGCTTTTTTCGCCTCCATTGCTTCCTCTGCGACAGAAACAAAAGATGCAACAGTAAAAGATGACATAAACTTTTGTTCAAGTATTATGTTTAAAAAAGGTACCGATTGTCATGAAGATATTTACAAATCTTAACAATTGTCTTGAAGGTTGCCGGTTTCTAGGAGGACTGTAGTTTTTATTTTTAAAAAGTCCACGGTTGTCATGTCATGCAGCTAACAATATCATAGCGATTGTAAAATTTACAAGGAACAGGAAAACTGCCTTTTCATCTGCGCCTAAGACAACATAAAAAATCTTCTAATCCATGCAAGCCTGCCTTTGAGTTCAATTTGTCTGCAATCAGGTTCGGTTTGAAAAAATTTACCTTCGTCTGTTGTACTTCTTTTTCGCAGCAGTGATACGTGGCACCTCCGGGCCATCCTGTTGCACTGGCGTCGGAGGTAATGACCGCAACGTGACGACCCCCGCTGTTTTCTGTGAAATGAAGCAAAAGTGTGAATTTTAGTGCAAAGTTTTCGACCCAGCAAATTTCCTAAAACTCGTGAAAGATAAAGTTTCGACTGAGAAATCATAAATTTTCGTACCACAGGTGCCCCGCGGGAAGGCGTCGTTGCAGAGTTTTCTGTATTAACATTTACTCTTCAGAAATTGCGATTGCAAACTTTTCAACCCACAGTAAAATTAAAGTTATAACTCTTCGCTCGTGAACTTACCACATATTTTCGCATAGCATACAATAAAAGTTACGCGATTTTTTCTTTATGTAACTGAAAGTAATTACGGATAGTAGTGTGGAGAGTTTTACTTGTTTCGAACCAAAATCCCACGTATAGCACAGAAGTTGTGTTTCTTTTCCGATGTTACTAGAAACAATCAAATTCTTCTATGAGTTGTTGCTTACAATAGAAAGAGAAGCGTTACCATTTTGCTGAAAGCTATTCATGGGCAGATGATAGACTCATCAGCATTAAAGTTTCGGAAAAAATATTTTTATTCTTCGTTTCAACCCCAGTACTCAAAAACAGCCTTTCTTACCTCACTAAAACAGTGTTTCCAATTTTAAAAGCGATTGGTAATTTTCTTCTCACAGCTTTCGCTTCGATAAGTGCAGCAACGATTAAAACAAATCCTGTAGCAAGTAGCACCTTAGTACGAGTCCACGAGCTCCCACACATAGTGATGTCGGTGTTTTTCCTTAGGACGATTCAACTTCGTTGTCTGCAGCCGGTGGTTGCATCGCGTTTTATACCACCAATCTTTTTTCCCTGTTCATGACGCGCAACGTCAAGGTGTGGAACGACGGGAGTTTTTTCAGGAAGTGCGCTCTTTCTAGTGACGCAACGCGCGCCTTGTCGAAAAAATCAGTTCTTTTGCGTCACGATGCGTGCTGCGTAGTTTGCAGTAAAGCAATTGTGAAACGAAAGCATGCAGACGTATCACTAGACGCACAAAATCACATCTTCGTGATGACTGTTCAAAATGCCACACGAGTTCAGGGATGTAACTGATTTTCTGTTACGGAATTTTTTCTGAATTCATCATAAACAAGGTTTGGCGTTCACTGTGAAAAGCAAATGAAATGTAACTCCTTGTTGTTCTAAACAAATATTTTAGGTTATTGAAAAAATGTTAATGAAACGTACAACTGGGCATTATGACAATTTTTTTTAAACTATCAAACACAGCTTAAATTTACATGCCACAAAAATACTCTGTCCAATTCAAAATATCGGCAGTGAATTATTTTAAAAATTTGTTGGAGACATCACATTCCTTTTTCCACACATACATTGGTTGTTAAAGCTGCACAACAACTTTTTGATGAGTTGATACCGTCGCCCTGCAGCAGATTAATATGTGATTTAGGTTGATTCATAGTTCCGTATTATTCTTCAAACTGGTGTTCCTGATGAATTTCAGCAAATCGTTCCAGAATCTGACAAAAAACTATTACTCATTCTGTCGAGTTCTAGACGTTACAGTATAAAGTTATATAGGTCCATTTGCTCGGACTAAGCAATTCCGCACATGAAAGAACGTGTGTTGTTTGTCTAACAACCTAGTTCGTAATGTCAGTCCAGATACCTGCGGTTTTGATGACTACAGCTTCATATTTTAAATGAAAATCTACAAAAACTTTTAAGACAAAAAGAATTTGGCATTGATATTTGCATTTAGACTGCAAATATAGGTCAGTGTTTTCAAGCTGGGCTATGTGACTCCTGCTAAATTGTTTTCATTCAAACCCAAGAGGGTAATAGTTAATGACTTTCACTAACCAAAGATAATTGAAATAATTAGTTCTCTTTTCACTGGAAAGAAATTATGATGTGAAGACAATTTCAGCTTTGTCGTTTTCAAATAGTTTGCTCATGTTTCCTATGCAGCATTATCTGGCAGACGACAGTATGTTCAATTGGCATTGAATGCGGTTGGTTTCAAGCAGGCCCGTAGTCACATTTTAGGGTTTGGCTGGCAAAATACATCTTAGAGGGGCAAGATTTTGTTTTTATTACATGTGAAACAAAGTTTTCTGGGCACAACNCAATTTTGAGGCACTGCTCCTTAATGCCTCCCGTGGCTGGTCTTGGTTTCAAGTAAATTGACATTTATATTACGATCAAATAGCATTTGTGATGAAATAAGTAATCGTAGCCGCCTGAAGCAAACTCAGCAACACAGCCAGTTCAACAGTGTAGTTGAAGTAAATATGGGAAAAGTCATTCTTTCTTCGTTTCTGAAAAGAAAGGCCATTCCCCTACTTATTCACAAAAGTACAAATTTATGGGAATCGGTTGCCATTTTTCGTAAATTTTATCTTCAAAAGAATGCTTAGGGCTAACATGGCAAGTAATTTCAAAAAATGCTCAGGGCTAACATGACAAGTAATTTCTAATAAATGGGTGGCCCGCTTTGCTTTTAGCATGCGAACCACTGCTCATGGCGAAAACCTTCAGACAATGTGCATTCACTACAGGGTTAAATTCATTAAATAGCAACATATCCGCGGTCAGTCTTCAATCGCATGGACATGAACTAGAAACAAAAAAATGCGTTGAAGGTTAAATATCCTAGTGATCCAATTACGTAAGCTTGAACTGCGGCATGACGAACATATGTCTGACGTCCGTGCGTTGTTTATAAAGAGCGGTGTATATCGAGCAACTAGATCTCAGTAATTAGTCTCCGCAAATGTGACGCAGTCGAATCAATCAGCAAATTTTTTACTAGAAGATCGATTTCCCCTAGAAATCGATTTCACGCAAAAGTACGCATCCTGGTATCTTATTCAAATAGCCCCAGTCGGCTGATTCCTCGAAACTTACACGGCAGCAATCTAAAACTTTTATTTGTAGATTTGTACAACTTCGGCTAATTAATATCCGATGAGATTGTCCAAAGCTTTATGTTAGCTACATTAACTAATCTTGCTTTGTACAAGCAGATTGGTTCAGTCTGGTTGTAGAATAGAAAGACAACATTCCAGTTTAGGTGCATGATAATTTTGGTAGTAGAGGTAACGTTGGTGCAATGTACTCTTGGACACCAATTTCAAGAGCAGGAAGAGTGTTTTTTTTCGTACATCATTTATTGAGTTTACTATTTGAACTGATAGCAATGTTATACAAGTTGAGAATTTGGCCATGAATGTGTTTTTGATGATATAATGACAGATAGGACTGCAAGCATGGGCGTCGGAAGGATTTTTTCCAGCAGGGGCCAATAGTGGATTTTTCCCGAGGAGCCAAAAATATTTTTCCAGGGGGTGGGGCAAAAGTGGTGAAATTTCATTTTGTCCACTCGAAACTATAAAATAACCTTTTTTTGTTAAAAATTTAATAGAAAAATGTCAAATTTCAAAACTCAGGTGGAGGCCTTGCCCCCCTTGCCTCCCCTTCCGATGCCCATAACTGCAAGTTGATTTTGTGCGATTATAAGCTGGAGTTTAAACATGACTTTACGGTGTGAAAGCTTGCGTGCAGTATTTAATGCGTTGTCACAGGGCTTAACTTACGCATTTTAATTAAATGTATATTGATTTAGGTTGAGCAATGAGAGGATGAAAAATGTGAGAATGAATTTTCGGTTGGAAAAGTTAAGTGAAGACAAACTGTGAAAACGAAAAAACTGTGAGAGGGTCAGGAATTGTTAATGAATGTTGTGGTGATGAGCTACAAGAAGATATTCTTTCCGAGGATAAGTTGCGGATCTTGTGGGAATGGGTTGTACGAAAGCGGGTTTTGTCAGCTATGTCCCGCATGACTTGCTGAGTTATGGGAAGAGTTTTGCGTGGTGCATAGTTAATTGATATGTATTTTAGTGGAAGCGTTCCGTACTCTGTCATAGCAGCTTGTTGTGCTGCTAAGTTGAGAACGAAAAAACTACGCGGTCAAATTTTTTCAAATTGTTTCCAAGACCCAGTACGACCCAAGTTACATGTAATGTTGCAGTCAGATAAATCCAGAAGTTAACGGTTGTGTCTCAAGTTTCCGGTTTCAGATCTGATTTCACCACTAATTTTATAATTTTTTACAATTTTTCATCTAAAATCCAAGATCAAAACCTTCTCGTCGCATTTGCTATATAGTAACGCAATCGACGATACTGACATGGGCAACAGCACCTCAATGGATAAATGCATCTATCGACCAATCTGGCGATTGTGAGCCCCCAAATTTCTAGTTCCTTACAGTGATTGCTGCAGCTCTCATTAACAAGAATCACTTTCGATCTGCCTGCAAGAAGCACATTTAAAACGTTGGCCTGACTCGTTCCGAAATGTCGTTGGTCTAACAATACAAGAAATAGTATTTGTGAATCATTCAAACGCTTGTCGTGTTGATCTTTCTGACAAGCATAAAGACACTTCATCTTGTGAAATCAGATTGAAAACAGGGTTAGATTTCAAACTGTAAATTCGATCGGCTGGTCGAACCCGTTGTTTTTGTAAACAAAGTTGTTACTTGCAGTAGGAGCATGTCCGACTGCAAGCAACAGTATGTCCTTCTACTATACGTTCGTCTTGTCATTGTATGGTGTAACTCATTTCGCGCGAATAATACCACTTACCTCAATTGAATTGATCTGTAACTTTCAGAGGAAATCAAGCGCTTCAACTTTTGGCAGAAAGAAACCAATGCTCATTTCAACTACAAAAAGGCAACCTCAATCTTTAGCGCTCTTGGACATACGAGATCTGACGCAACTGAAATCAGTTATCTTCCAACATAAGAAGCAATATAAGTAGAAGACTATTTACTTTCAAAAAAGTCCCGCAAATGAAAGACAAATGATGACAAAAACAAACATTTTTCCAAACTCTTTTTTTCAATGAAAACTTCAATTGTTTTAATGAAACGCTTTTGCTATTTGTTGTTATTGCTATTGAAAGATTTCTTTAACTTTATAACCATGCTAATCATGCAATATGTTATGTGAAGCTAAACTCATTTATTTACTGCATAAATTTTCCAAAACGTTTTTCACACCTATGTTTAATATTGCATAAATTGCTTATATTGGTACTGATGGATCGTTGACTTATGCCCCACTTTTAAAATTCTTGATAATGTAGCCAAAAAATGAGTTTTTTAAATCAAAGTCCGCAAGCTTGAAAACATGCTGTGTGTTCTGCTGACATTGGTGGACTATCAGCTAGTGTCGCAGAGTAGACAGTTATCTTCAAGTGTTTGTGGGACAACACGCAAGATTGCATGTGGTACAAAAATAACTGCAATTTTAAAACATGTACCTATACACAATTAATGAAACAAGCCAGCACTGACATTGTTAATACAAATTTTAAAGGTATTACTGTACCTTAGTAAATTTCAGGACATGTTTATTTGTAAAATTGCAGTTATGCCAAGATTTGCTATAGCGCCATTTTTAAATCCTTTGAATTATGTCTATCTGAGTTTAGAAGAAAAGCTTAATGATTCTGTATCCAGATTTTCCTTTTTCCTGAGTTTCAATTCCTCTCAATGGACGTGCAACACCTCGTTTTGAGCAATACTTAAATTTAATAACTGTTATGAAATAATCATCACTTTTTTATTACCTCTATTTCATTTTGAAACCCCACAACCAACCCTGACGATCTAGACTGCAGGTACGTATGCTTGTGTTGAGCCGTGTTTGTATTGTGTTAGTGAACCGTGTTATGGACGGTGCTGCACATCATCTAAAATAGGGTTGCAAAAATGCAGTCGCGCACTAGTGCGCGAACGGGATTTGCAACCACGTATCAGTGCATATATAGAGTATAAGAGTCTACAAGTGACGAGACCCAATAAGATTATTGCACACCTCAGGTGGACAGAGGCGTGGTATATACATAATTAAAAGAGGATAGCCAACCTTGTTTTGTCTGTAAATAAGTAGAGGTAAGAAATAATTTGCATATTTTCTGTCCTAAGTTGTTCACATTTTATACTTTATGCAAATGAATGCTGTATGGCAAGCCAAAGCTTGTGTGTGTGCGCTACTAAAAATTTCTGCGCGCTACTAAAATTTAGAGAAAATTTTACACCCGTGATCTGAAAGGTAGAGCAGCAGCGCTTTCTCTCCTTTTCTGTTGACCTCGTTGCTGGATTGAATTCGCATTAATAAAAGTGGATATACCTAGAGACAAAAAAAAGAATCACATACAAAAAACATATGACGTTGCTTTGAAAAACAGACCGGTTGATTCACGAAGAGGACGACACGTTTCTTTGCCAGACGTTTGATGACGAGCTCCCAACGAAACATCGGATACTTTCAGGTAATTGAAAACATTTCCAAAAACGGATCTACAGCAGCAAGCAACGAAAATTTCCCAAACTTTTTGTTCATATGTTCCATATTTGCACTGATGAGATACTAATATTGCCATGATGTTTTTAGTTTTACGAATACGTTTTGAACAAGTTCTTTAAGTCATTTACCAAACCAATAACTAAAAAAAGTTCACAAAACTGTTCATGTTTTCTTCCGAAACGTTTCGGATTGTTCGTAAATTAAACCAATTTTTAATATGAAACGAAGCAACGCTAAGGCAATGCAAGCAATTCAAAGCCAGAAGGCTCTACATGAAGTAGAGAAATTAATTTGACGTAAAAAAACGCTTGAAGCAAAACTATTGCTGCAAAATTAATGAAACGATTTCACACTTTGTTGTAATACTGACGTCTCTGTTCTTGCTGGTATTTAGCTTGAGTTGTGCCTACTCCGCAATTCTGCTTAAGAACCACATTTTTCTCAAGTAATGCTGGAATTTTGTTTTTCGTACAGGGAAATGAAGGACCTTTTACAGCATTTTGAGAGGCTCTAGGTCAGCTTCACCAGTGTAGTGACGCAGATGTGCTGCAGTGTTGACGATCATTTTACCTTGCTTGTCGCACGTCGTTAACTACCATCAATCACCCGTCGGTAGTAACAGACATCGCACGGTCGTTTACTGTAAAACTGCTGGGTTTGTGACCCGTTGTCGTAATTTCTCACTCACATCTGTCTCATTCAATTTTTTACTAGGAGAAAGTTCATTCGGAAATGTGAATATTTTGCTTTGGTATCTGTCAGTGAAATAAGAGTATACCTCGTGAGAATTTAAAAAACAACCATATGACTATTTTTTATCTCTTTCTTTACCTATATATCAACAAGTAAGGAAGCAATCGTTGACACCCACTTTCCATACGCCCCAATCGTAGCCAGTACCACGGTCATCGGAAAGGGGGAAGAGGGGTCAAGCCCCCCGGACTTTGTTATTGGCATTTTGCTAGAAAAAAATTTTCTCCTTGTTTCGGAGTTGGCAAAATGAAATTTCACCACTGTTGGCGTCCCTGAAAAAATCCTTACACAAATATGACTGCTGATAAAATATAATACTGAAAAGTTGAACGACCAAATAAATAAAGGCATTCAAAAACCTTGCAGAGTTTATAATATAGTTACTTGTGCATAATTTTTGCAGAATTTGTTTCAACAAATTTTGCCTCTGATTGTTTGTTGCAAGGTTTTCTGCTTCGTGTGATTAAGCTGGAATGAAAATTAGCACTAACAAACGAGGTAAAGCAGTTTATGCTAAAAATAATAAACTGTGATAAACTGCAGAAGTTTGGGAAGCTCAAGCACCTTTGGGTGGTGTTCACGAACGAGTGGCGGAAGAAAAACAGGGAGATTGCTTCACGGATTGGCAGAGCAAAGAAAGTATTACGTGAGTTCTCTGGCCACAAAACTGGTGACGAAGGTGAAAAAACGGGAGCTTTCAACCACCGCAAAGCTTTCCGTTTTGAATTCAGTCTTTGTTCCGATCCTACATGGCAGGGGTGGCCAAACCTGCTCTATGTATGAGCCGCATATCGTAAAATCTAAGTTGCAAAGAGCCGCAACACAAAAATCTAAAACCTCGAATTTATTTGCTATATCTACGCTTCTGTGATATCATAATTCTTTTTGAAACGACTTACAAAAGTAATGTATGGCACGCTAGCTACCACGGAACCATTTTACAAAGTTTCTACACTTTGCAATAGCAATAAAAAACATATGTGTAATTTTTTGGAAAGCTCAAAGAGCCTGAAAGGGTTCGAAGAGCCGCATGCGGCTCGCGAGCCGCAGTTTGACCATCCCTGCTATATGGTCAAGAATCTTGGGTAATGAAATAC
>JGI24022J15233_10003895_pt1 | contig 15096 bp, 9 predicted proteins | sample Ectturendosymbi2_FD_15233 | JGI IMG/M metagenome (IMG submission 15233)
ATGGACGCAGGCATCCAGTCACAGTTCGCAAGGCGTCGTTCATGACAGGATCAATGATGCGGGGTGTGAGCACTGCAACGCCAGGCAGGAGCGCAGTATTCCGCTGCTGAATGGGCTAGGGCTAAGATGGGTGTTCGCAACCATGGCCGTCGAAAGGGATGCAGGGAGGCTTGGCTTCCCTGGACTTTGAAATATGCCATTTCCCTATAAAATGTTTAGAAAGAAAAGGTTGTTATCTTAGCTTAGAGTGGGTAAATTCAAATTTCACCACTTTTGGGCCCTCTCGAAAAATCCTTTTTGACTAACACTGGAAATTTACGCTATTGCTCCTGCCTGGAAAAACTCCTTCCTACTCCCATGTTCGCAACGTTTTTGCCTCAGCAACTCAGCCCGAGCCAGCAAGCCGCCTCAAGAGTGCAACGCGCGAGGTTAGCTTTTTGTGAAGTGACTTGAGGTGTTTGCTAATGATATATGTGCTTTGGCCGTAGCATTAGTGGAATTCAATCCCTTTTGAATATTTGTGGTAATTATCCTGCTAAATACGAAATCGTTTTTGATTCCAACAAAATAATTGATGCATCTTTCGTCCCAAGAAGTTGAACAACCTGCTCCATCTAATGTTTTTCTAAATATTTTTCAAAATGTGATGATTATCCTGCAGAATAAGAAATCGTCTTTAATTCCAACAAAACAATTGGTGCATCTTTTTGTCCAAAAAAGTATGAACGAAAAATCTGCTCCATCTAATGTTTTTCTAAATGGCGTACGCGTTCAGTGTTCTGACCAAGTAAAATATCTTGGTGTATTATTAAATACATAACTGACGGTTGACAATGACATCCAGAAACAAGTGAAATCGCTGTGTTGCGCAGCGCAGCAAAAAAGCTTACAGGCACTTTGGTCAGTGTTCAACTCCGGTAAAAAACACTATTCCGTCCTTATTGCATGCCAGTGGATGCGTGCCGGTCGGGAAGCGAATACACACAAACTAGTATGAAGCGCGTAACAGTTGCCTAAATCAATTACGCCTACTGAATACATGCGTTACATACCCAGAAACGTAAGGGTTCGCCCACACTACAGGTTACCACTATGTCATGACCTTTGATGCCGTGTTTAGAAACATACTGTATGAAACGATGTGAATCTTCATCTAAGTTTTTATTCGATCACTTCAAAGGTCTGATGCTTTTCACAAATCTTCGTATTTTCTACACCATTTAACGCTCCTGTACGACGGTGAGCAATTGTAGTAGTTGCTGGTGTAGTAGTTGCAATTGTAGTAGTTGCTGGTGCGTTGTTTCGGTGTTTGTTCTTAGTCGGTATTGTCTGTGCGTAGAAACCAAAGTGTTTGTTCTTATTCGGTATTGTCTGTGCGTAGAAACCAAAGTGTTTGTTCTTACTCGGTATTGTCTGTGCGTAGAAACCAAAGTGTTTGTTCTTATTCGGTATTGTCTGTGCGTAGAAACCAAAGTGTTTGTTCTTATTCGGTATTGTCTGTGCGTAGAGACCAAACCTTTCCGTGTGCTCTGTAGCGTATCACGGTTTCTGTCAACGATGCGTGCAACCCAAACATGAATATAGTGAACATATGAATAGTACTGTAAGAAAACAACCGTCAAGTGTTGCTTTGCATTAACAGTTGTTAGCTTCAAGCTAAATATCACGCGAAAACGTCTTTAACCTTGATCTAAAAAATTTACATGCGTTTGTGTGCCGCTCAGCACCCCATCAGACATTTTTATCCGTTTACTTCAGAACGTGATGTCAGAATGTCTTTATGTTCTTCCCACTGCCGGATTCCTGTGTGATGATGAGTGAATACATATCGGGTGCGCTGTTTCAGTGCTTGGCATCTCCCTGTGTTGTCAGTGTTTTTCATTGCACACATGCTCTGTAATGCGCTATGACTAACCATTTTTGTGTCATAATAGTATTATTCGAGTACTGTTGTGATCAGTGGTGTAAGTGCTGGGAGTGGAAGCGCGCCCGGAAAAGTTTTTATTTGTCAAACATTTGGGCTAAATCTCACAAAATTTGGACAAATAAGTTTCAAAATTTTAACAATGTGAATGAAATCGTTATTCTTTGTTATTGAGTGTATAAATAAAAGTTTATATCACACAAAACGCATTAAATATATATATAATCAAACTGTTTCAGGTGATTTCGTGTTTCAGTTTGTGAGAGCTGATGATTAACTGATTCACTTCAAGTTTATTGAAAAGGGCAATTCATTTATGTGAGGGGTCTCAAGCTCAAATTGATCCCTGCGCCAAATGAGGACTTATAAAGCAACCCAAGGGCTGCATTATGACGCTGACGCAACAATGGCGGTACCGGAACCTTACTAGAAACATATTTTACATCTTATATCCTGCGAAAGATATCGTGGGTTATAGACAAATCATTTCTAACCGTTTCTACGTTTGTTTAAAAGGAACTTGTTCACTCGCAAGCCTGAGCACTTTCAAACACCGGTGAATAAACTAAGTATCTCAAATGGTAATTAATTGAAAATTCGCAATCCCAAAGAGCATCGCAGGCCGCACAAAATGCTCTCGCGGGCCATGTATTTGAGGCCCTGATTTATGTGCTTTACTAATTGCACACTGAGGTAACTGATTATGCTGCAGGGGACCTACTTCCTATTAGTAGAGTCCGTGCCAAGCAACAGGCTGGTAGCCACGGTGGGAACATTCAGAGGCAGTGCCCTCCAAATTATTTTTTTGCCCCCAAAAATTTTGCTGTGCCCAGAAAAATTTATTTTAGAACATATCACAAAAACAACATCTTCCCCCCTAAAAATGTATTCTGCCCCATCAAATCTTAAAATTTGGCTGTGCCTGGCAGGCAAGTACAGAAAAGCTATTGTTTCTAATTTTAACTATACAGTGTTTGGATGAACACATTTTTCCATACTGTTTGTTGCATATACAGTATATGCAGTTAAATAGACAATGTTGTTAGACTAACGGCATATTCAGAATGTTAATACAGTGATATGATACATTCGTAAGTGCTTTCGGCAATGGGCGAAAGCAAGGAATCGATCGGCAAATCTTTTAATGGGAACCTTCTAATGGAATCTTCTATTTGAAAAGTTTCAGGAATGAGGATGCGTAATTTTGCGTGAAATCGATTTCCTATCAAAAATTTGCAGAGCGATTCCTTGTTTATACCCACTGTGGAGAGAAGTTACTTAAATATAGATACGTGCTTTGAGTTTGAATCATTTCAAAAAGATGAAAACAAAGTTCAGTCGGCCAATTCCTCAAAAGCTAACAGAAGACATCATAGGCGTAGCCAGGGGGGGGCCAAAGGGGCCATGCCCCCCCAAATTTTCAGAACATATAGTCATTTTGTGCTTTTAGAAGCGTTTTTCCAAACAAGATAGTGTTATTCGCCAAAAATTAAAAATTTTGCCCCCCCCCAAATTTTGGGCTGACTACGTCGCTGGAAGACATATAGTTTTTTACAGTGGTGTAGGAGGTGGAGGTGCAAACGCACCCCCAAAAGCTTTGAAAATCCGGGCAAAATCCATGAAAAGCTGGGCGAAAATGGCGCCAAACGTTTGTAGAAAAACACAAAATCACATGAAGTTCTTTTTTTAATTTTTGGAGGTCATACCAACAAACAGTCTTCATGATCGTTTTGGGAGAAAAAAGTCGCACAAAAATACTTCGGGAAAGTTTGGGGAAATTCGGTCAGATATATCCGTCACACCCCAAAAATGGCCCTACTCCTACACCTATGATTGAAATGATACATGTCACATATATCACATATGTCTTCAGAACAGGAAGCAGCTTTAGACCTAACTCAGCTAGGTGTGAGGTTCCTTGCTGACAGCAACAGTTGAAATTGAACGCCAAAGCTCAAACCAATGAAGCAGTTGCTCAAGAGCAGGCTACTGAGCCATTGTTTTGTTCTTACAATGTCCTTCCACAGCCTAGCGTACTTTCAGTTGCGTTAAGAACCAATTTCGACTACCAACTTTTCTATTTTCAAGTCCGTGGCAACATGGCAGAGGAAAATATACTGTACCAACAGCTGCAGAAACTTTGTAGAAGAACGTTTGCGCATAAAGTTTTTCGGGCAAGTTTGGGCATATTTGGGCAACATATAGGTGGAGTGGCGGCCACCTCCTCCAATAGTTGCCAAGGCTGTGTGGATACATATACCCTTCAGCGTTTCGCACAGGCCCGCAACCAAATCGGGCGTAACCGGGCAATTGCCCCCACCGAGATTTTGAAAAACATGTTTAGTTGTTAGGAAAGATGCCAATTTGCCCACAATAATTTATCATTTTGCCCTCCCCACGAAAATGTGAATTGGTTGCGGCCCTGGTTTCGCAGATTTCTAATGAGCGGTTTTAGGCATTTTCAATTTGTGAGTCGGTGTAATGCACGTGTTCGTGAACCGGTTAACAGTTGACAGATAATCTGCTAACTTGTTTACTTTAATTGGTTGCTGTTTCTGGTTGAGCATCAGACTGCTTATCTATGTTGTTTGACGTGTATGTATACTGAACCGTTCTAAGCTCCGTTGTTCTGGCTTCAAATTCATGTGCGTTGGTGAGTTTGTTCTATATATGAATATGATAAAGAAAAGCAATCATGATTCGAGTGCCTCTGGACAGTGATTGAAGAACAAATGGTGAGGGAGGTTTTATTCTGTCAAGATTCGACTTGGCCACCTCAAGACGTCGGGACGTTTAGTAGAAATGCTGACCCGCATTTCTTCAGCAACTAGATTGGCTCCTCAGTTGGTGTTAGGCATAACTTCGGAATCGTACGCTGTATATCAAGTTCTTTATACTTGCAATCCCTACGCTATATGTCAGCCAAACTTTCTTTTATTCCCAGTATCTTTCCATGCTATTTCAAATTCTCTATACAGAGTTTAGGCATCTGACTGTCATTGCTTCTTACGACCATTTTTGCTTATGATTCCAACATGCGTATGGATGATCTTTTGTCCTTTTGCTGACGTTTTATAACTAAAAGATTCATGAAAAAAAGAATTTTGGGGTCCCTAATTTATAAGCAGAACTAAATATCTATTTCCAACCTCTGAACAGACATGGGGTAATCGTGATCGATTACAATCGATTACGGTTTGTTGTTTAATCATAATCGATTGAACTGACCAAAAATGAAATTTAATCGTAATCGATTACATTACCAATTTAACCATAATTGACGATTACTTTCGCGATTAAACATGGAAATCTTCACTCTACATCACTGTGAGTTCGAACCGCAGTTGTGGTGGCTGAATTTTCTCCATTATCATCGTTTGTTATGGTTGTTTCAGGGGAGGCTATTTGCCCATCTGTGTGTGTTAAATACAGTTAGTGCAGAGGCAAACACAAGCGTTTGTAGCGAATTCTCGGTTTGTTCTGACTACTCTTCCTGTAGGCCGCCAGAAGTAACGTAGTGAGTCTAGTGAGACGTAGCAACAAAAAGATGAGCTTTACTTACAAATGGGTTTACACTTCGCCAACAGAATAGCGGGACATTACGAGGAGATGTGTTGTTTTTATTCATATATGCTCAGAGTGAGCTTATGAATGTAAATGCTGGAGTAGGCTATGTATATAATTAGTACAGTAATTTATGTACAGTGAATTAACTTTTCATCAGAGGAATAAGGTACTTTAATCCAAGTCGAAAGTACTTTTCCAAATCACTAATAGTTAACATGTCAACTGTGATCCACCAGATACTGGTAAAAGAAACTCAACGAAACCAGTAAGGTTATGCTGACCATTGACTTTGGGTCCAATAGACAGATGCGCAGCTATACTGGCGTCACTGTCCATTTCATTTCAAATTAAAAGTTGCACAATGCTATGCTGGCTTGTCTTGCAGACGATTGTAACCCGCAGTTAGAAGAAATAGTGAACAATTTTGAAATTATTAACAAACAAATTTTCAGCGTTGCTGCACGAATGTTCAAGCCTGATTGATGTCGTTTGACTGATAAAATATTTGAAGCGTTGATGTTTATCAATTGTAACAAAGATTTTAAATACTGATCATTTTTATTTAATTAATATTTAAGGTGTTTGTTGCAGTGGAGTAACTGACGGGAAGGAAGAGGGACGATGTGACCCCTGGCCAGCTAAATGTAAAAGCCAGGCCCCCACTTAGCTTATATTTCGGTTTTAATACTCTTTTAATTGGTTTTCAGGAAGTTGTCGTCTTTTTGCGTTTTTCGGAGTATTTTCCTTTGATTTGTCGTTCTAGTATAGTCATCCACACCCGGATTCACCATTAATTCTCTGTTTTTTTCCGAGTGTTGACTAGTAGGTCACCTACAGAGGTCAGTGTGCCTCTTTCAGCTACGTTTCCCCTCTAGCTCAAACCCCTAGTTACGCCACTGGTTTGTCGAATAATCGTATTCGATTACATTGTGATTCTGTATATTCGTAATCGTAATCGAGCAGGTGGAAAGTAATCGCAATCGATTACATTTGTGCTGTAATCTCTCCATCCCCATGTCTACCACTGAATATCAAAACACGTCACTGTAAACAGAAAACATCAATTACTCTAGTTCTAGATGTGCCAGTTAAATTAAGAAATTGCCCAGTTAACTGAAAAGATACTTACAGAACACAGAACACAGAACCTTTTCATGGTTTTATTTCAACGTGCAGTTCGTATAAGCTGCAATCAGATCAAGTAAGTCAAAAATTTGACAAAATAGATGCTTTATTTTACACGCTTTTGAAGAAATCAGGCATTGTCTTAAAATCAGATGCCTTTTTCTGTTGCATCAGATAGCAAATTGTTGTTAAACTCTTTCCGTGCTGATAAAAATTGATGGGGTTATTTTGCAGAAAAGTCAGTCTTTGATGAAGTAATATATCCACTTCTAGCGCAAAAAGATGAGTCAACTGCATAGTTTTTTTTCCAGTAGTTCTTTGCTTGATTTTCGATTTCCAAAATTGGTTTTCGCTCTGACTGGCAACCAGTGGCGCAACTACGTGTTTGCGCCTGAGGGGAAGGCTCGGCTGAATGATGCCCACAGGACGCTGTATGGGGCCCACAGGACGCTGTATGGGGCCCAATCGCCAACACTCAGAAAAAAAACCCTGAGAAGTGATGGTGAATCCGAATATGAATGGCAAGACTAAATCACCGGAAAAAAGCTCCGAAAAAACGCAAAATAACAACAACCTACTGAAAACCAAACGAATACTAAAACCGAAATATACTGTAAGCTAAAGCTACGTGAACGTGGGGACCCGGTCTTTGCATTTAGCTTGACGGGGGCGATTCGTTACGCCACTGCTGACAACAGTATTTAAATATTTGACATACTGCACGGATTAAAAAAATGTATTATTCTATATCTAGACTGCGAAAACAAAAGCAGAAGTTTGTACTTCCTATCTGGACCGAATGAAATGAAACATTTTCCAGGAAAAGCTTTGAACAACTTCCTCGAGGTCTGTCAAAGACGAAAAGGTACCTGATTGTGAAAACATTGGAAACAGTACTTAACCAAGTTGCAGTGGGCCGACTAAAAGTTCTAGCTATTTTTTGTGAAACTCGATTTGAGCTTCAAGACTGCGCTAGAGAGTTGAATACAGGCTATGGCTGTGGATTGACATTAAGTGCTTGAACTGCGTGAATTCTCTGATGAGTAGCTGTAAGTGTAATCCCCCCGAAAAAAACAGAACTTATGACAATTTCATTAAATTATGCACAGAACGAGCAATTTTCGAGGTTTTTGCTGGACGTAAACTTCAGTCTGTGTACGATCATTCTCCACAGTTTCAGTTATTCTTATCGCTTTGCATGAAAGTCATGCTCCTTCAAAAATATGCTTCAACGGGCCGCACGGTGACGCACTTGCTAACGTCGCGAAAATTTTACAACTACGCAGACGCTTTCCACTCTGGATTTCTCTGACTTTGCTTTCATCATTGCTGGCCGTGCCCCACTCGTTTAAGGTTGTTTTGGTGCACATTGTTCTTGAGATATCCCCACAAATAAAAACCTGCGAGGTTCAAATCTGGAATATGGGGAGTAGCCACTTAACGAAACACTTCCTGCTGATCAGTCTGTCTTGATGTCTTTCTCTCGGTCCGGCCAGGGAATCATTTGATGTAGAGATGACTCGTATTCCTAGAATCACTGATTATCTTGACATATCCCTTTTTGTCGTGCCAGTGATGTTTCAAACATACCACTGCACTGCAAAACAGCGCTCCGCATTCACCATATGATGTCTTTCATTTTCGTATTCGAACAAATATGCGGCTATTTTTGCAGACTGCTAACCACGTAGTGCACTTTGTTGGATGTAGCTGCCTCTGTCAAACATTCTCCAGTGCAGTTGTACCTCACTAAACATTATCTTGCTGCTTACATGTCCTGACAGCAAAGTATACACTTTGTCAGAGAAGCAAACATGATCCGTGAAGTCTGGATTTTCTTCGATTGCATCACGTTCCCGCCCCCTTAAGTTCTTGCTTTATTTGTATCTGGCAAGTGCGCAAATGAAGACGTGATGTAAGAATACGCCTTAAAACACTCTCGAGAGATTCCTGACTCTTAACTGCGTCGTCGGAGCGAATTCGTTGGGTTCAGCTCCACCCGCACAGCATCACCGTTCCTTTCTGTCCTCCTCGCAATCACCCTCCGGCCAGACTATGCGTGTCCCTCCCACGTTCAGATTTAACATTTTGCGTAATTCCGAAACTTTCCGAACCTCTGAATCCGGTGAAAAATTCTGCGCTTTGATGGAACCTGTGGTCACCGAAACGCTCCTCGAAAATTTTTTTTCGCTACGGCGAATGATTTGTTGGCGAAATTGCCAAATTGGTCTCAACGGAAAGTGACTTTGCCTTGGCTGACCAAGACATGCTGGGGAAGACTATTATTCCAATACTTTATGCACAAACTATACTTGTATACCTTGAAAAAAAGAAGAAAACTAAAATTAAAAGTTTTTCAGGGTTTTTTAAGTTGTTTTAGGTACCCGATTCGGGTTCCTAGAATTGAAAATCGGGTCCCTAGAATCAGAGAAAATCGGTCCCTACAGCTCCATACGGGGTACCTAACATTTTCCTTAAAAAAAACTGGTTTCAATAATATTTGTGGGTTCTACTTTTTGGACACCGTATGAACCATGAAACAAAAATGAAGGACTTTCGGCTAGGCTTTTTCAGGACCTACTGTATTACCAGTTATAAAAGCAACGTTCGTGTTTGACCAGCAGATTGGCTTCAAACGTTGGTCATCCATTTTTACGGTTACTGCCTGTTGAAAATATTTTAGTTTTGAAAACGTACAGTGAAAAAACGTTAACAGATATTTTCGGTGGGTATATCATACCATTACGACCACAAATATTTGACGATTTCGTAGGCAACCAACTTTTAACATGGCTTGGCCTGGAACTGCAAGCAAAATATTGAAAGAGTCAGTTAGAGACTGTCCGATTTTACAGAAAAGAACAAAAAAGGAAAACTACGCAGTGCATTTGATTTTTTGTTGATATTATATTTAAGAAATAAACCTGTCTTAATGATTCGATACAGGAGTGTAGAAGCCCAATAACTACTGTGGCTTTGAAGCAAGTGCGGCATGCTCCAGGAAGGCGGAAAAATTTTGTCCCTTACCCCAGATCCTTTTACATCAGTCGTACCATCGCATTTCCAGCTTTCCCAAGTAACAGTAACTAAAACTTTGCTTCCCCCACGGAGTTACGATACACAATGGCGATTATGACACACAACGGCTGAGAGATAGCAAATTGGCAGTTTCTTTTAAACGCGACGTAATACAAGGAAATAATGTCATGCAGGCGAATTCCAAGCGAGGTATGGAGTCTGCTGGCTGAGGTAGGCCTTCCACGTGCTGCAGTGAACACAATCTACACAATCTAAACGTCCTACAGGCCCATAGCCGGGATGTTGCAGCAGGGGGGGCCAAAAGCCACAAGAGGGGCCACATTTTTTAAATACAATATTGAGTGTATGTAGCAACCGGGGGACAAACATCAAATGAGAGGGCACAGATTTCGAATGGGGGAGCGAGCACCAGAGCACCACTGCCCCCCACCGATGGCGACGACCCTGCGTCCTCACTGTAGTCAAAGACACGGTATTTCGCAAAGCATTAAATCACAAACAGAGAAAACTTGGCAGATCTTGAACTCCTATCTCGATTTTCTAAACATGTCAGTAGAGAAATAACCTACTGAAGATCACACCAAGACTTTCTGCCTGCTTGATTTTTTGTTAGGTCGTCATTGGAAACAAACGTTGTGCAAATGCAAGGCAAGCACGCACGCCGCAATGCACACCTAGACCTAAGATTATCAAAACATAATGGTTCAATGTAGAAGTGGCACGGGCCGCTAACAGTCCAGTTTTCGGGCCGTCCGCTAAAGGTTTTGAAACAGTCCGCTAACAATTTTTTTGGCGGTGACGTCATTCCGGGCCGCTACGGGCCGCTGCAGTCTGCTCGTCGAAGATTTTTGCTTTTTGCAAAGCTTCAAAATCTGACAACGAACTTTTTTGCTGCTGTTCTTTCCATTTTACCATTATGCCGACGTTCCGTTTCACTTGTTTCCGCGCAAATCCGTGAACCATGTTATGAATTAACCAAAGCAATAGACACCTTCATTTATAGTCGGTTGTCGAGGTTTGTGTTTAGGACAAGTATTCCCAAACTTTCTCTGGCAATGTACCCTTTCAGCATTTCGTGATATGAACATGTACCTCTAAAATTTGGCAAAAAAGGCTGAGGAAAATAACAAAAATGTATTTACTAATATAAGCATATAATGATTTTGAATAAATTCATTGACGTAGGCCTATGTATAAATACGAGTATTTCGAAATGGTTAATATGTGAACATAAATTCTCCCTTCTATTGCTAACCTCAAATATACCCTTCCAGATAGGACAATCTAGGTACCCCTAGGGGTACATGTACCCCAGTTTCAGTTTATGAACCCTTGGTTTAGGATGAGGGGTTAGGTTTATGTTAGGGTTGGGCAGGGGTCACTAAACTTTTTTAAACTCGGAGATATTTCTTGGCACACAATCATGCGAAGGGCTACCAGTTTAATACACAGACTTTTCAAATAAAAATTTGCACAATTTTCTTCATATTATGTTATCATTAATAATAAAAATTAAAGATATTTATCAGTGTGAAGACACTGATCGTGTTTATGCTATTATCAGAACAGGCCCGTGGGTGACCCAGGTGGTCTGTACCGGAGACCTGGTGCGCGCAGGCACCATGTTGGTGACCCCTGGCTGAGATTTAGTATGTTACTAGCAAGTGTAGTGCAGCCTAGTGCACTCTTGTCATGCATTAGGGTCATGTTGCAGGTGATGGACGAATAAGTTTTCAAAAGTGAAGGTCCACTGGCGGACCTATAGCCACTACCTTAAGACTACATGCGTTTAGTGTCCAAAGAACAATGAACTGAAAACTTGTTACTTTGCATTTGAGGTTACTTTATATTACGGGCCACGGGGCGGTCCGGGACAGAAAATAAGTTGTGGTTTAGCATAAACGGGCTGGGCCGGGCGGTTTCTTGTTAGCTCCGGGCCGGCCAGACTGCAAAAGCGCTGGCCCGTGCCATCTCTAGTTCAATGGTTTATTGTTTCATACGACTCAGCCTACAAGCAGAAGCACTACAAGAAGCCATTGCACTAAGTAAACCAACCATTAGTGAACATTAGAGCAAATGAAAATGCAATGGCGCAATAGCTGATCAGTGTAAACCAGTGGTCTTCAACCTTTTTTCTACAATCATCCCCTACGGGAACTTTGTTTGAAAATCGCCCCCCCACCTATAATTTTGGCGTTGTCTGAAAATGTTATTTTGTTTCGAAAATAATTTCAGTGCTAATGAAATATTAATGGCCAATCTAGTTAGCACAAAACAAAACGAATGCAAATGCATATGTAGAATAAATATTATTAATTTCCAAAAAACAGCTGGTTCCAACTAATGCGAACCTTGCGATTGTGTTTATCTGCAAGCTTTTTCAAAGCAGTTTGCAAGTTGGTCAGCTTAAGTCTTATGGCGCTTCCACCAGTCTAGTACATGTCAAGACGATTGCAATATTTATTATGCATGTGCAAGCCTGCTTGGCAAAAACGTTGCTCAGTAAAATATGTCGTGGGAAACGCCAGTAATAATAACTTCACTTTTCCCCAAAGTTCTGGAAAACGCTCACTGCACTTCATTCAAAATTTGAATCATCCGTTTGTAAGAAATATAGCACGGGGTTCATCGTCACTTTGCATGTCGATGAATCTTTTCTGGATGGTGGTATCGCATTCGCATATGCTAGTTAGCTGGCAAAATGTATTTCACCTAGTCACTTTCTATGGAATGTAACTTTCGGCGTGATCTCCACAACAGAGTCACTTTATAATAAGCCTTCAACAACAGGAGGCGAAAAATATTTTTGGTCTCCTTCGTTCAGCCAATACGGGGTGTTTGGGCTTACTCGCTGGTCTAAGTTACTCCTTTCCTAGCCAACTTTCTGTTATACTCCGTGATATAAGTCAGGTAAACACAGATCCACGGTAAAGTGTCACTCGACCTGACTGAAAAACACGATAAGCACGTTTTACAATTTATGGCTAGCTGTTACTAATTTTACATGCCATTTATTACTGCTAAAAATCGTCTCGCAACAGTCATATTTCCAGTATTTTTACAACAGAATACACTTCAGTAGGCCTACATTGTTTTACTTAAGGTACTAAGCACATAATACAAAACACGTGACAACGGACTGTCGTATTTTTTTGCTTACGAAACAGTGGTTTGGCAATGCTTCACCGAAGGCCATGAAGACTTCTTTGAAGGCAATTTTGCTATAAGTTGAACTGATTTTGTGACAGTTCAAGACGAAAATTCGCTAGGTTAGACTTGATCGATGCCATAATTTAGTGGTAGCACTGTTCTGGTTGTTGGGCCATTTTTATTTTCTTCAAAAGCTGAATTATTTTCCTCTTGAAAAATGGACTTTGACCGATTGGGTATTTTCCGATAGCTATATCAGTATTGGTTGCTTTCAACCAAAACCAGCATACTAGAACTAGTTAACGCATATTGTACGAGAAACGTCCCAAACGCCGCGTGCTGATGTATACAGGCAGGCTAGCAAATGTTATTGCTTGATGTCCTTTTTGTGACGTTGGTCATGCAACGATCGGGTAACCAACCTAACAAACTACTCAGTGTAACAGTTTCTCTGCTCTTTTTATCTTATTTGGAACATAAGACTCAACACAATACCTGCACAGTGCACATTCATAATCTTTGTGCGAACCGCAATGCTTGACTCCCAACCAGTGACAATCTCAGTGGTTTTGGACAGTTGATGCAGTGAAGCGTTAGACAGAACGATGTTAGTTTGATTGTTACGTGACCAGTCTGATATGTTTTACAACCTTTGTTGCGAACCACGGAGTCGCAAGTGCATCAATTATTTTGATTCCAAAGTAACAAATATTGTTTTCTTTTAAATCAATTCAAAATTTTAGTATGTTTCAACCTGCAGAAATTGCCCCCAAGGAAATTGAAATCGCCCCCAAAATCCCTAAATCTCGCAAATCACAAAATCGCCCCCACAATGCATAAAATCGCCCCAGGAGGCGATTTCGCCCACGTTGAAGACCACTCGTGTAAACAAAGAGGGGTGCTGAGTCGTATAGAATTGGGGAGGGACTATGGCGGTCATCTAGTCAACCAACCCTGTTTTTCAGTTTTTGAAAAGTGTTGAAAAACAATACCTGGAAATGAAATAATTACAGTTAGGAAAACAACCAAACACAGAATATGGTGAAGAAAATGTACAGATGAAAGCGCATGCCTATGTACACAGATGAGTGGATCAAATTTAATTGAAGGAATTTGGTGTGGTTAAGAATATGTTTAAACAAAATATGAAAATGAAAAAGTAAGAAAAACTAATTAATCAGATACAAAATAAAAAACAAAGCAAAACAGAAAAAAGTATGGAGTGTGCTATCATGCCGAAAAGAATGGGATGTGCACAAGGAAGAAAAAATGCGAAAAGTAAATATACATGAAAAATACGCAGAATTACAAAATACTTGAATTCACAGAATTTTGTTCTGGATAAGTGTAATGTTGCAAAAGTTCATAATTGTGTGTCTTTTTCATTTAGGAGGTGTTTCTTCAGTTTCCATTTAAAGCAGGGGTTCCCAAAGTGGGAGGTACCGCCCCTTTGAGGGCGGTGAATCAGAAATGGGCGGTTGGGGGCGATAGGAGACCCAGTTAATAATTACATTTCTGTTGTCTTACTAACGTTGAGTGACCAAATGTCATAAAAAACAGTATGATCAACAAATATGCATGCATGTAATTTGTAAACAAAAACTTAGCGTTTTGCTAAATTAAGTTATATAGTGAAATGCACGAAAAAACTGTGTTGATAAGTGTGCTAGGCGTGGTAGGGGGCGATAGAAATTTGTTTGTCAGAAAAGGGGCGCTAGCCAAAAAAGATTGGGAAACACTGATTTAAAGTAACCGTGGTTGAAGACTTAATATCGTTTGGTATTGAAGACCACACTTATGGGCCAACAAAGGTAAGGGAACATCTTCCTGCGGCAGAGTTAACTCTAGGTGCGAATAGTTTGCTAGAGGTTACTAGTCTTGTGGAGTTAGAATGAACTGAGCTGATTGGAATAAAATATTCCTCAAAATGGTTTGGAAGCAGTTTGTTGTGATAAGAGTGCATGAATTTGCCTGCTGTTAAAGTATAAAGTTTGGGAAGGCATAAGATGTTTAAGTGCTGGAACGATTCTTATAGAGATTCCGTGTTGGTTTTATTATTTTTATAGCTCTATTTTGGAGCTTAATGAGAGGCTGAATGGTTGTATTTGAAGCACGTCCCCAATTGAGGATTGAGCAATTAAGGTAGGGATGGATTAATGAGTTATAGACAACTTTCAGTACAGACTGTTTTGTATAATGTTTAAGTTTGGATAGAATTCCACAAGCTCTTGATAGTTGAGTTTTCACCTTTTGTACATGAGGTTTCCAGCTTAACTTATTGTCAAGAAGGA
>JGI24022J15233_10003900_pt1 | contig 15086 bp, 13 predicted proteins | sample Ectturendosymbi2_FD_15233 | JGI IMG/M metagenome (IMG submission 15233)
ATGGCGCGGTTCAAACAAAACGCTCGGTTTGTCGCTCAAGCGGCAACGACGTTGTAGCGCAGCGGTTACGTTTAAGATCTGCTGTGTCATAGGCATTCGGCTCGGCCCTCAGCTTGGTGACACTCGTTATGGTAGTAGTGGTTGCACGTTTCAATTCAATACAAATCTTTTTCTTTTCAATCTTCAGGTTTAGGGCAGTGGTTTCCGCGGAACCCTAAGGTTCCATAGACAAATCTAAAGGGTTCCGCGAGTTATACTTTCCAGTTTTAAGCAAAAAAATGCTAATATGTCCTTTAACCCTTCGGACGCGTGGAAGCCGCTATATCGTTTGATCTATCTTTCCTTTTTTTCCCGTTTTGCGAGCTTGTTGTTGAATTGTTTATGCTTTATGCTTACGTTTCTTGTGCATAATTTTGTTTGCAGTACGAAACCTTAATAACGGCAATTTGGATGAAAAAAACGTTTTTGTTTGTTTGGCAGTTCTGGCGGAGGTTCTTTGTCTACTTGAAATAAACTTGCAGTGTTCCGCAGACAAAAAAGTTTGGGAACCACTGATTTAGATGTTAGCGTGAGGGGTACGGTTAGGTTTAGGTTTTGTGCTTAGGTTTACCTGAAACCTTACCTGAAAAGGTCTGTGACAGGATAGGAAAAGGGATGTTTAAGACTTGTTTTGGAATAATTGAATCTTCTTTTGTTTCATCCATTATTTTTGATCAAGCAAATTTTTATCATGCATTTAACATTTGTATAATTCATATTCGCAGTTTCACCAATATATGAAAGTGCATGCAAACAGAAAATGTGGACAACCCCTTTCATTTTGTGTTTTGCCGTGATAAATGCGGATAAGTGTTTATTCGATTCAAAACCAAACCACATACCGTACCACAAATATTCAAAAATCATCTGTTAAATTTTTACAGTTATTCTTTGATAACATCGCCACTGTAGGTGTGTAATATGCATGACCTAAGATGTAAAGGCAGTTTGGTGCAAAGAAACTGTATAAGGTCAGGTGCCGGTATATACGAATTTAGCTATATTTTTTGTGCAGAAATATGTAAAACAATTTCATGCACCATATTACAAAAAATTAGTGGTCATGTGTCTTTACTCGACTTTTATGTGAGTCATCTTTGTTTCCCCTGTAAATATTTTGCCTTGCTGCAAACATAAAAAAATAATAATAGATGATACTTAAAGTTAAGGCTATCTCATTCATAGTAGTACTTGAATATTTTCCGAGTTAATAAATTCTAGTTTGGTTTATCGGAATATATACCTTCAATCGGCCTTGCGATCAACTTTCAAACAAGCGATGTCTTAAAAAACTGTTCGCGTGAATTAGTGTAATCGCTAATTCTCTTCCATTCTACCAGTTTACATCACAATAGTTTAGGTGAGTAGGGAATGAGCAAATGACATCACACGAAAATGATATGTTCATAAACAGAAGTATAATCTTTCTAGGCACATAGTGAATGAATATATTCATAAACAGAAGTCTAATCTTTCTAGGCAAATAGTACGGTAATATATTTATAAACAGAGGTCTAATCTTTTTAGGCAAATAGTGAGTGAATATATTTATAAACAGAAGTCTAATCTTGCTAGGCAAGTAGTGAGTGAATGTGGCATAACTGCAAATTTGGAACAAGAGCAGGCAACTACTGATTTGAATAATGACACGTTTGTTGTTTTGAAGTAAACAGGCCTTTTTCAAAATTTTTAAATGTGCAAGATTTTCAAGTCAGTGTCACTTCACATAATATTAATCATTTTCTAATTGCGGAATATAGTAAACTGAATTATCTGTCAGCTACATTCAACGGACCGGTTTAAAACCTGACATTAATTTGCGGACCGGTCTTTGAAACGTGATCATTCAAGCTTCGCAAAACTTCTTCTCAAGTTTCAAAGCAAACTTCTGGAGCGGATTTTATCTCTTTATGAAGAAAAATCGACCAAATTTTTGTGGGGATCCCTGGCCCCAAACGTTTATTAATTATTGAAGAGTAAACTGATATTTTTGACTAACAGTGAAAAAAGTTTGAGAATCGTGAAGCCTAGCCAAAGGCCAAGAGTGGGATTCCCCATAAAGAAACAAATACGGCAAGTTTATCAAACATTTTCAGTTTTCTAGACATTTGGCCTTAGTTCTGCACCACACCGGAACACGTTGCTGACGTACCGACACAGGGCTACAGGTTGGTGGTTGCCGACCTTCAACTAACAAAGATTGCTTAAATTTCATGTCATCACAAGTGTTAGCATCATTACAACCTTCTAGAATGTATGCTTTTATACATAAACATATGGATTTTCATTAATTTGATTTTTTCCATAATGTAAAAATGGAAAGTACTTTAGCGAAAAATTAGCAAAAGATTTTTTATATCTACAGTGTTCATATCTAAACCAAATATTTTTAAGCAGCCTATTCAGATCAGAATCTTTCCATTACAAAACGCAATCGGATATATCATCTCAACTAAACATTGAACTGAATGCTGCAAAATGCCGTTTTAAATGTTCATTGTCAAATGTCCAGTTTAGGTATAACCGTCAATAGTTTTCAGATGTTTGAAACAGGTCTTGAATTTCCTTGATCACTAGTGCCACTTGATCATCATCATAATTTCCGCTTTGATCTGAATGAATGTACCTGCAAAAATAATTTTGGGTTAAAATGAGGAAACTGGAATGCAAAATTGCAGCATTGTCTACTGACACAATTTTTAGATTTGATTATGAAACAAAAAATACCTGGAATTATGCAATGTGCTAATTCGTGTCAGGTTTCAACCAGTAAGAATTTTAGGCCATTTAACCACCTTCACTCCTATTAGCAAATGTTGATCAGTTACAGTATACATGAAAATGAAGTATTTAGTTCACCCAAGAAAAGCGTAACTCGGGGAAATAATTTTTGGGTCATTCTATATATGTTTCAAACAAGTGACATTTGGCAAATTATGAACTTGAGTTATTTTTTGGACAAAGTCATAAGATTGTTTGACTAAACTGCTCTGTCTCGTGCAGCAACCAAAATATATGGTTTTACTAAGGACAGCAATTACGAACTGGAAAAATGAACTTGAGTTAGCTTTAGATATACAGTATTTTTAGCATATAGCTGCACTTAAAATTTTTATTTGAGCGACAGGCTGCACATACCATTGCCATTGTGATATTAGGAGCATGCCTAGTGCGTGCTTAATACATGTTTTTTCGCTCAGGCTAACGCTTCTTCCTTCCTAAAAGAAATCAACGCACATGGAATGGAGATGAAATGGTGTATTTGCAAATGAAAAGCGCATGCAAAATTTGTGGCCTTCATTACGGAATCACGGCTATGATGTTAACCTTCAATTTTCATGTGCAAACATAAAAGTAAGCAGATATAGAGATGTTGAATCACTTTTTGAGGGTACTAAGTTTTTAAATGGCTTAAAGTTTCGAAATCAATCAAGTAAGTTCACGCTGGACCACGGAAGCATGTTTTTCGGCACGATTTTTGCAATAACTCGCGAACAACTAAAGCTATTTCGATATGCAAGACATTGCAAAAAAGGCTATTGACAGTGCATCTTTGAGGTGTTGACGACGTATTTGTGGGGTCATTTGTGACGTCATACTGGGGGAAATATAATTTCAGTGTAGCAAAGAAAAGCAGTGGCTATGTTCAAAGACGTGTGGAAGGAGATCCAAATACATTAGAAAAATTAATTCTACATAAAAATGTCAGTTATGATCGAAGGTTTGTTAAAAAATCTACAATAAATGTACCATTTTGTGGAGTCCACAGGGGGAAATTATCGATTCTTTCAGGGTGTTAATATCGTTTTTTGCTTTCAAAGGCCCATATTCGGTTCTAAACACAAAAAATCACAAAATTGCAGATAATTGCAGAAAGCATGTAAACATCCGCGTCTAACAACAAATTTTAATTAGAAACATCAGGAAGAAGAAAGTCATGGCAATTTAAAAATGTAAAATGTTGATGAAATATTGACGAAAATTTGACAAAAAGATTAAAAAATATTTCGAAAATTTGTCTTTTTTGGTTTCTCACGTTATTTTGATGGTCCACTCCGAAATCAACTATATTGCAACGGTTTTGGCTTGAACCCGAAAAATCGCTTCATTCAAAATTTCCAAAAATGCGTTTTTTCGTCCACAAATTCTTTCCCTCCAAAAAAATGGTACGTGACTTTTTTATAAAGAAGGTAAAAAATTGCTGAAAATCACTTCAGAAAAAAACTCATTATCTCACAAATTTGTAAAGTAAAAACACACTTTGCGGTTTGTTGGAAAGATGACTCGACAAAATTTCTTGCATTTTCTTACTTGTCGAGGTTGCTTCAATGGTTCGCGAGTTATAGCGAAGATTACTCCGAAATGCCGATCTATCGGCTTCTGCAGTCCCTTAAATGCCCTTAAATGTTTTCTCTATTTTTTACCATTTTCTGGTGAATCACGCCATAGAATGAGCATCCACCATTGACCGAACGTTTAGGATTTTAATTGGACCAGATCACCTTATCCAAATCAATTTAGTATCTAAATCAGAGTACATTAACTTAGGCAAAGAATCCATTAATTTTATCCAGATGCTGTCTGCAAACGTTGCACGCCGCAGTCGTAAAGATTATCAGGAGAAAAACACATGAAACACATGAAAACACAAACACATGATTTTCATGTAACGTCCAAGTATTACTGTGTATATGCATTTAACGCAGTTGAACAAAATGTTTGCAAGAAGTAGAAACGGAAATAGAAGGCTGAAAGGAAGGAAATCATCTTGATCAAAACAACAACAAAAAAAACTTCAAACCTTGATGAAAGCATACTCGGTAGAAAATATTTGAAATAAAATAATTCAAAAGACACTTGCCATGTTATGAGGTCCTTTGCAGAATCTATGCGGATTTTATTTAGTTCAGATCTAGGAAGTGGATAAGATTTCCTCAAAGGGAAATTGGTAGTTTTGTTCCTCATTTTTCTTGGACTGCCTTCGTAGTAAAAAGTTTCCCCAAATATTGCTTGCAACTTTTCGGTCATGTTGAGTTCAAAAGCAATAAAAATGCATGCTGCTATTGGAATGACCCTGCTTTGCTCATATTCAGGATCTGCTACGCTATGACTTTTAACCATTTCTTTCAGCAATCCCATGAATGCATGTCGGTATTCTTCTTCAGTGTTTCCAAAGGCATTTTGAAGAAAAGTAGAAAAGAATTGAAAAGCAGGCTTGCGAATATCCTCAAGACGATTTTTTGTGTAAAATCTTTTTTATTCTGGATTTCTCTCAGCGTTTTTGCAGTGCCTTTCGTCAAAAAGTTTACGATAATATTTTCGCATGTGATGACGTTCCTGCGAAGGAGTTTCTACTTCGATGAATGTGTCTGCAAACATAATGAATGCTGCTTCCTCTTCTCCGTTTAATGTCAAGACAAGAGCTGTTCCAGGGGATAGGGCTTCGCGATTACGAGACAATGCAACTAAAGCTCGCAGAAGTTGGTTGCCCGTCAAATGACCAACTTCACAATACTTCCATGTGAATTCCTCGAAGCTGATTGCCTTGTGTGCAGACTGTTTTCTGCAATGCAAGATGTGGTTCACTTTCTTTTGAAACCTGCTTTCTGAGTTATGATAATCCTGCACAGGAGGATGCTTCAAATGTTCTGGAAAGTTAACTGCCTCTGACAGTCGTACCAGAAGCTGGTCAACTGCGGAAGAGCACATCTGATTTATGCACAACAGTAATAGGTTGAAAGCCAGTGCAATTCTCTGTTTCCCTGCTGCAGAAAATGTTTTTATGAAACTCGTTTCAGGAATTATCCACAAGTTTGTTTGGTTAATTTGACTTCTTCCTTATTTTCGTATTGCTTAATTTCGATCTGATCAAGGTATCATCCATTAAATGGAAGGTCTTTTAATTGCACCATTTCTAATTTCATTTTATCGCATCAAAGCTTTAGACCGGAGTAGTTCTCTAGGTGGACGTTATCGCTCAGCATGGGTGATATCAAAAGTCAGAGACGAGAAAACCCATGAGACGTTAGTGATGGAACACAACGGGGGACAAGCCCAAACTATTGTTTGATTAGCTTCAAAAGCCTGCAAATATAATACAATACACACTCATGTTATTTGTTTATTTCTAACTTTTGTATGTTTCAAATTATTTGATGGGGTTCGGTNCTGAAGCTTTCAAATTCTACTGCGAATGTTCCACGCATCTGGATTTGTTTGTGGCAATGGTTTCAAATCCTACATTTTNCATTGCGATCGGTTCGCTTGACTGNAACATTACGACTGTATCATTATGCTAAGACACCAGGGTTGGGAACTTGGCTATTTTGCGGCTAAATTGTGAAAAATTGGACGTTCTCGGAATGGTTTTGCCTCAAATATTTCATTTGCCATCAGGTTTTTTTGAGTGTTTTTGAAATCTTGGCTGAATCTTGGCATAATTTGCATGAGGTAACACATTCTGGAATTCAAACATTAAAAATGTCGCCATGTGCATTCTTACAAGCACGTTTTCTTCCGTGGCAGCTGAATTTACCCAGTTTAACGTTCCAAGCCCAGAGAATGGAAATACTGTAGTTACCGACACATAATGATCAGTGCCATTTGTTATGCAATCAATCGTTCGAACTTTTAAATAGAATCTGACGTGACGTAGTCGATAGTTGTGATAAACGCACAGACTAAATGCAGTTGGTTACTTTACTGTATGAGACAGCAGCACAGTCTGATTGTCATACGTTTCCATAGTGCACCTGCTTACCGTATGTATTCGATTGTAAGCCGTGGGTTGAATTTGTTTTTTCACCATTTTGTGCAGCTCACTTTCAAGTGCGATTCACGTTTTTTTCCTAACATAACCAGTCAAAACTGTCAGACAAAATATCTACATAATCCGTAGGTCAGCAAATGTTTTATCCATTAATAACTGTGGGCGTTGGAACATCCAGTAAACCAGTCGACCACTGTGGTGTCGAAACCACTCACTTAGATGTCAAAATCGAACACCGCTGGACGTTTCGCAACTGCGCATTTCACACTTGAATATTTTATCGTTCCGTGTGGGTTGCAACCATGGGTGGTGTACAATCGAATAAATACGGCATCACGTGTCTTTTTGAGGCTTACTTTAACCTCTACAAATCATTATACTAACAAGTACATGCGCATAGCAAGGTTTACTATCGAGATTCCAAACCGGTAAAGCTTGGAGCCTGGTATTACTGTAATTAGGTCCGCAACAATTTTGAGATTTTTGAGTGTCTTGCTTACGTAATTGCTTTTCCATATGCTGCTCTTTTGTTTGCTGATCACCCCACTCGTTGATGTACACTGTACTGTATGAACCATACACAATTTTTAATAGGAATCGATTTCACGCAACACTACGCATCGTCAGTGCTTACATCTTGTTCAAAGAGAATCTAGAAACAACATGTCGCAGTTTTCAAAATCTCTGTGAAAATGCTGTTACTCAAGAAGAAAAGATGAAATACTGTTCGCATTTTGATACCCTTGCGTAAGGCATGAAAACAAGTTTTTCATATCTTGTTGATTTCCATGTTAGAAAATTGGTACATGGGTCATTTTATGAAGAACCTGCTAACATTGAAGGTGAACGTTAAGACCAAAGATCCATGCAACTGTAGTGACAGATAGTTGATAGATATAAACCTCTCTGAAGGGAGACTAGGTTGAGGATTTTATCATTCCCCGAAACACATTTGCTTTTAAGGGTTTTCAGGTGTGATCTTCATGCTCTCAAAGCACATAAATCCCTTATCATTTCAAAATCGAAGGGGTTTACGAGTGCATCTTACTGATATGCATCCTAATATTGGCAATGTACGCAAAAGTCATCCAACATAATTTGACACTGAACATATGGCCTTCCTACGTGCTGTTCGTTTGTTGAAATTAGGATATTTTCAAAAAATATATTGCGTTGCTTGGCATTTTATGATGTTGGGGGAGATAACCGCGTGTCGAGAACAAACTACGGGCTATGGGACAGAAAAGTTGTGAACCGCTGTTATAAGCCAATTTAGACTAACTACAGGCCCGCCGACTGCATATGGCCCTCCACAGCGACTGCATATGGCCCTCCAAGCAGTAATGATGGTACTCAGAAATAATAAAGCTACTTTGAGTGCCAATAACAATGGTACTCAAATATTTTCTGGGTACCATCATTGTAAACGTTACTGTAAACAATAACGGTTCAAACAAACAATAACTTTTGATTAATTTATTGATTCTACAATCAACTGAAAAGGTTCGACCCTCCGCTTGGGCATCTGACCAGAGTGGACAATATCTGTGTTTCTCGATGCCCCGGCGTTAGTTCTCTTGATGAGTACACCTGGTGCAATGAACGCAGTACCACAAAATAAATCCATCTATTTCCCAAACGCAGCCTTTTGAAAGTGCCCACAAACCCAAATTGTACCTGGAATATGTAATTTTGATTATAAAAACGTGGAATCTTTTAACAAAAATATATACTGTAATACGAAGAGTGTTAGAGACTGCAGAGAGCTTCTGGAAATTAGTCAGCAAAGATAGATTTCCCAAACTGAAAGATTTTGCACTAAAATGGCATTCGACATTTGCAAACACACACATATGCGTGTGAGCGTACAATTTCTACTATGAAGCAAGTCAAATTAAAAACAGAAATCGAATGGCTGACGAAACACTGGACGATTGTCTCCGACTTGCTAACACTAGCACAAGTTTTGATAAAGGAACGATAGTGTCGGAGAAGCCTCGACCACAGGCGTCCCACTGATTGAGATTTGCAATAAATTGCTATTGTGTAGTAATTTCAATTATGCACTCACTTATCAGCACTGCTTTAGTTTTAAATCTTATGAATCTCCTGTTTTAAACATCATTTTATTGGAGTTTGCCTGGACGTTGTTTCCTTATTGCAAATGGCCCGTAGGTCAAAAGTAGTTGGTCCACGCTGTTTGAGACAGACAGAGGAAATTTTGTCAATTTATCTTTATCGTATTCATTGCCACATAAGATAATTGTTATTTTCACAAAAATGGCATTTTATATGTTTAATATTTCAAATGTGAACCAAACAAGGATCATAAGCCACTACCATGTTTCTCTAATTGTTTCCCTTAATTTTTCAACTTTAACTCCTTTCCAAATTGATTTTTTTTATTGTAAAATGCATTTCCAAGAATTTTAATCCACACCAACTGCTTCAAGTAATCAAGATTACCCAATACAGCAACGTACAATACCTATAATGTATAAGTAAGTTGTTTTCATGCGCACTGAGGTTTGTAGCGAAGTACTAGCTTGATGAACTATTCAGTGTTCAGATACTTTTATTACGATTTCCTCAGGGATATCTACGAACTCCAGTGTCCCTCGATTTAAATGTGATTCTTTTCCATTGTAGATGAAATTATCGCAAAGTGTAATTGTGTTTATAATTAGGGCCATATGTAGTAACGGATGAGCTCATGACCAAGATTCTCTGGAGTTGAAAGTGTGCAGGCGGTGCAGCTGCCATTTATCACGCACCTAACTTTTTCAATAATCTTATTATTGGAATATTATTTTTCATGATTTTCATATTTACAATTTTTTGGAGTTTTTGATTTTTTGAATTATTTGGTATTTTGTAATGTTTTACATAAATTCCATATTTGTGGATTATGGTGACATTTTTAATATCTTCAATGGTTTATGTGTTTGAATGATTTTCACATTTTTGAGTTTATTCAATTTGTGACGTTTGTGCAGCATGAAAACGAAGATGCGCGTAGTTTTGTCAGGTTTTAGTCCGCTTAACAAACTATACATCATTGGACTCAAGTGCACTTTTGTCATTTAACACCTGCAATGTCACCACAGCAAGTTGCGACATCATTCTTCTTATATCAACCTGGACATATCGTTGACAAACGGTGAACTTAACCTGTATGGATGCCAGTTTCAAAACCAAATTCATTCTCAGACGACCACTTGCTAACTTATTATGTTCTTCTGCGTAGCAAACTAACCTGAACGTTTTTCCTGCTTTAACAAAAGCAAAAAACGTGCTCGTTACAATTACTACAACCTAATGCAAGAAACACATCACAGAAACCTCAGTGCATTTTGTTTGCCGTGTAACTAATCTGATTTACCGTATTCTGTAACAAAGTAAATATAACCGTGTCATTCTTGCAGAACAATACATTCAGAAAAACTTGCCTGTTTCTTTCATGCCATCGTCGGCGTTTCGTTACTTACGATTTGTTTATCGAAAGCAGTAAACATTTAGAAGTTCAAATTCAAGAAACGTATATCTCATAAACAGCATTTCATTATACACCTTCTTCTTTTTCGAAATCATGACCAACGCTGCATTTGCTAGTCATCGACATTCGTAGACAAAAATATCATAAACACCTTACGAACATTTGCGTAGCGGAGCTGTGCATATCATTTCACTCTGTGCATATTTTTGACAAAATGTTTCACAAACAAACCAGACGGGGTGTTTGAACAAAATTACATGGAGATTTACAAAATGAAATTGACGCATAATTTTGTTATGATGTTTTTTTGCTTTTAACAAAAGGTATTTTCGGTAATGATTCTCGAGCTAAACATATTTGATGGAAAATTCTATGTCGTTGTTTTTGTTAATGTTGTGTTTTTCTTTTACCAAATGCTTTAGAAAGAAACGAAACGGAATCAGATTATACCTTTAAAAGCAGGATAAAGGTTAACTGCATGGATGTGTGAAGACAAAGTGACCCAACGAAGCGACTGCCAAACGTAAAGAGAGAGTGTTTGTAAAAGAGTTGTGTAAACTCTGGATAGCAGTGATGATGCGAAATTTTTGAACGTAATGTTTCTTGATTTTGTGAGAAAATGCTCTATCCAGCGTGGACGTCACCTTTCGTTTATTTTCGACAATTGCCAGATCAATGATGTCACATTCAGTTTGTCAACAGAAAGGTCGGTGCAATAGCGGTTGTTAATATTTTGTTTGCTTTTCTCGACAATACCAAATTTCAAGGAAGGCGAGTTTCACTCCTTTTAAAGCAATCTATTGCAATAGTTATAATGCATAAAATTTTTCAGTGAATGAAATCATACGCACAGCACTACAATGCAGATGTTCGGAAGATTTTAACAATATTTTCGTCTACAAATGTCGATGAATAGCAATGTCAACTCGGACAGGTTTTTCAGCACGCGGAAGGTGTCTAATAAAATGCCGCTTATGACATATACGTTTCTAGAATTTAAAATGTTTACTACTTTTGATTACTGTAAAGTAGATCGTGAGAAACGAAACGTTAACGATGGCACGAAAGAAACAGGCAAGTTTTTGTTAATGTTTCGTTCTGCAAGAATGACACCGTTATATTTACTTTGTTACAGAATAGGATAAGCCAGATTAGTTACACTGCAGAACGAAATGCACTGAGCTTTCTGTGTAGTGTTCTTGCATTAGGTTATAGCAATCGCAATAAGCAATTCTTGTTTGGTTTTATTAAAACACGACAAACGTTCAGGGTAACTTTCTACGCAAAATAACAGAATAAGTTAGCAGGTGCGGTCGTCTGTTAATGAAATTCTTTGCAGTTTTTGCATTTGCAGTTTTGACGCGGAAGTGTCTTCAGCGCACTCTTTTGCACCGTGCTGAAAAAAAGGTGTTAAATGCTGCACTGAAAATATCAGAGTTCATAGCAAGATGTGTAACCTAGTATAACAAACAAATGTGACTGCAGTGCATTGCATTGCAACATAATCGTAATTTAGTGTGGTGGGTTTGTCGGCAACGGCAAAATAAAACAATTTCTTAAAATACAAGGAACGACGACGCATAAATGAAGCAGTGCCAACCAACAGCAGACATCTTCATTGATTCAGACTCGCCCGACCAAGTAGAAAATTATGCTTCCAAATGGCATGAAAAATTGCCAAAGGACAATTGCCAAATGGGGCAACTGCCAGGAGGGCAAATACTAAACACACTACAACTGCCAAGTAGGACAACTGCCTTTTGCCAACAGCAATCGTGTAAGGTGGCAGTTGACCTAATTGGCAGTTGTCTTGTTGGGAGTCGTCAAGGTGGCAGGCTTCTGTGTGGAAGTTGTCCGGCTGGCAATTTTCCTAGTTGGCAGTTGGTCTGGAATCCTTCCAAATAANATTAATAAATCCTGACCGCAACAAGCGGTAAAATTAAAAGAGATTACTTAGATATATTATTTTCCTACAGTAGAAAAAACCTNAGGTATTTTCATTATTTTTNGTTTCATTCACTTCAGTTTTGAGTCGTTTTTAATTTTATGCTTTGTTTGCCTTTCAACGTTTCACCTATTAGCATTTCCTGCAGATTCTAGGACTGACGATGCGTAGTGTTATATGAAATCGATTTCCTATTATAAATTTGCCGATAGATTCCTTGCTTGCCTCACATGTGGAGTGCAGTTACTTGAACATTTTTCACCTGTTCATAATTTGACAAATACCACGAGCCATTACATATATTTTCTTATTTCTCCTGCAATCATCCACAAAGTTAATGCCTATAATGCCATTATCTACAACTCAACGTTTCATGAGACATTTGCGGAGCAATAAACTGCCTATGGCAAATTTCAGCTGCTAGCTTCTGACGCAACTTCACCTAAAACGAATCTAGGACTTGTGCGTTCCTTAACATACCTTTTAAACGAATCAAAACGCGAAACCTATTGCAACATTCTGCACCTAGTTGAAAACACCGGGGAAAACACCACGCTTTCCCCTTACCTTTGTTTGCGCTTATGACTGTGTTTGTAATGAACAGTTTGTAGTGAAAGAGGCGTACGCCAAACAATGAAGATGCAAATATTGTAGTGAAAGAGGAGTACGCCAAANAAAGAAGCAGCACGTTTTGAACAGCTACATGATTCTGGTGAGATTCAAAAGAGTTTTCATTGTTCCGCATCATAATCAGAAAATGGACAACGGTGTTTCACTATTTCACCCAAATAGAGGTAATTGGTTCGACTGAAATTTCTTTTTCAATGTATGAGCAGTCGTGTGAATCCATTGATAGGCCTTTCAAGATCTCGTGACGAGTTTTGAGCAGCCTATCGATTTTCTCGTCATCCGGAACCATCAGGCCGTGCACGCCATGGGGAGGACAGTGGACGTGATAGTGGAGCACATTAACATGGTAAACGGTCTGTTTTTCTGCGCCACACTCACAGGTCGCATATGGGAACATACCCATTTATGCAAGCAACACTGGAAACAACAAATACCGGTGCAGAGGCGGTTAAATCCGACCCACACTGTTCTTGGCCAGACTGTTCCAGGAATGTGGCTGCCGGCGACGGTTATGAAAGTAGGGAGTCACGTTGTGTTCTTCAACCTGTCCGCATTCCATTTGTGATCCGCACAGATTACCGCACTTAAGTTATTGTCGTCGAATGAACAGATGAGTTGTGCGACGGGTGCAAATGGGTGCCTTGATTTGAGACGCCGTGCATTTCCATTCGGTGGACAAGTGAACGCTGTGTGGAGCAGGTGTCGAGGCTCCATGGCAGGCGTGATAGAGAAAGTGTGTCTCCACTGCAACGAAGCTCAGAAGGCTGGATGCCCTAGAGGGTTTAAAGACTGCCCGAAGGTGTAGGACGCAGGCATCCAGTCACAATAGGCAAGGTGTCGTTGATGACATGGTCCATGAGGCAAGTGTGAGCACTGCGGACCAGGCAGGGTCGCCCTACACTGCTGTTGGATAAAATAATGTTAAGGTAGCTGTTGGCTGCGTTGTTTTCCAGCACACCAGCTCGAGCCAACAAGCAGTGCTTTTTGCGGAATGACTCAACCTGTCGGCGATACGTGAACATCCTGTCCAACGTTACTCCGAGGTATTTGGGCTCGGATCAAAAAGGCAGGGTTTTGTTGTTGTAGTTGATTTTCAGCTCACGCAGAGCTTCCTATTTGTTGAGGTAGAAGAGTGCCAACACACCTTTTGTAGTACTGAATTTTAACTTCCAGGTTCAGAGGTATTCACCTGCAATTGCTATGTCTTTGCTTCTCACACCCATGATCATGCGAACCATGTGCCTGTCAGGAAGCAATCACAGTAGCTTACAAGTGTGGTCGCGATTCCATAAAGGGTCGTAGGCTGCGATGAGATCGACAAACACAGCTCTGGCCTCCTTTTAGCCAGAAAGTCAACCTTGCTTCATTAGATTACCGCATTTAAGTTAGAGGAGATATGATCTATGTTCGACCTCCCGTGTCAAAAACCCGCATGTTCCTGCGGCAGTAATGAATCGATATCAGTTCGTCACAAGCATAGATGCGTCTCTCGTGGATCTTGAAGAGGACACACAGTAGAGGTATACGGTAATAACCCTTTGGGTCCCCTAATGGCCTTTCCGCATGGGAAACGCAACTATTAGTGCTTTTCTCCATTTCCTGGATTTTTTAATTATCGCAAGCGGATATGATGAACTAGTATGCCCGCAGGATTAGAGAGCTAACACGGCGTGTGATATAAACTCTGAAAAAATCAAATTTACCTCGAACATTTTCCTCGTTCCAGCTGAATTAGGGCGATAGCGAGTTCCCTTGACACAACGAGACCAGGGTGTTGGGAATTTGGGTATGGTCGTACAGCTCTTTGTTGATGAACTTCGTTGACTTGCGCTACCCTGATTTGTGTGCCTGGTTCCTCACGAATTGTGAGGCTACGGAGTTGGCTAAAACGGGCACAGACGAGAGGAGTCTGCGGACATGCCAGTGAGTTTATTGTTGGTGCTCGACGCCTTGCGGCTGGAGTGTGAGATGTCGAAGAAATTGACAGGTTCTCAACGATCCTGTTTCTTCTGGAATGTCGAGACGAAGCGGCTCTGCCACAGTCATTCCCACTGGGGCTCAGAAGAAAGAAAGCTCAGGTTCTGTCTCTTTCTATCCCAACATGACACATAGTTCTTTTGACAGCACGCGGGGTGCAGTGTTCATCGGAAAATACCAGGCTTTAACTTAGTTCCGGTATTGCCTTTTCCATGCTTGCTGTGTCCGGA
>JGI24022J15233_10003901_pt1 | contig 15085 bp, 9 predicted proteins | sample Ectturendosymbi2_FD_15233 | JGI IMG/M metagenome (IMG submission 15233)
TGCCTTTCTGCGAAGCTACCAATCAGCCTGATAGACAAGTCTTTGGTCTCACTTCAAATCCTGGAGAAACTCAATGAATGCGGATGGGTCTTTATCACCGGTGAAGGTATTCACGACGAGAGAGGAATGGTTTTCAGAAAAAAAGAGCCTTAACTTCTATCAACTTTCAAGTAGAGTAAAGCCCTTGGATGAAAACGCGTGAGCCTACCAAAAACATGCATTCACTTCAAAAATTTAAGAGTTAGTATGGCCTTCTTAGTATCAAATAAGTATTTCAATTTTTATCTCTCAATTGAAAGAAGGTTGGCTACATCTTCTCCATACGTTCACGCTTTGTCAAACTGGCTGCCGAATTTTTGCCTCGAACGATCTCTTATTTGTTCGTATAATTCAAACCTCAATTGTAATGGGCGTATAAATGTGTGCGTGGTATTTTGTGTAATCCGAAGGGCTCAGAGTTACCGCTGAACAGCGTTTTGGAACATCTCGCGGTTGCCGGTCGAAGCCTTCGCTTGGTGTGCTTGCTGCTGGGCTCCGTGAGCGAAACTACAATCACATGAAAATGTTTGTCGTGCTGTTGCAAGTTGATCGCTCCCAAGACCCCACCTCATTCAGGCCTTCGGTTTTAAAGAAGATATCTTCAATTGCCATTTCGTGAGATGCGTGTGACGATAAGTTAGCACTTGTTGCTGTTTTAACGTGATTGCTTTAAAACTGACCACTGAATGAGCAATGTTTTTAATCATTAAAAGACGCGCACGCCGCTCTACTTCCATACAATTACGTTTTTCGCCATTTCAGCAGAAGATGTGTGGAATTGTTTTCTATTTACTTTGTTGCAAAACCTTTGCACTGTGCGTACTGCCTTTCACCGTTAAAATCTCCATCAAAGTTTACTAATATGATTTACTGATTAAATATCAAAAACCAGAAGATCATTTTTGCATTGGTTTTATGTTTTGAGATTGCAATTTGCTTAAACATTGTTTCAATTAAAAAGACACTAAAGAATTCAAAAACTCATTTCCTTTTCAAGCATTGATTCCTTTCCAACACACGCTTCACTCCTTACTTAGTCGACGCGAAAAAAATGCTTTTCATTTTTTTGATTTATCTGCTTGTTTCCTTCAGACTCGACGTCAGGGGTACAAAACCGACGGCCCTACGGTGGCATGCGCCCTTCAATACAATGAACGCGGCCGTGGACATGTTATATTAAATATACGTTACGGCAGCCTGCCTTAATAGAAACTATTTGTCTGCTGTATGCGGATATTTGGCAGAACGACGGCCAAACAGACGTTTGAAAGGAGGCAAAGCTTGTTGCGATCGGAAATCCCGATCGGCAAGTGCGCAAAGTTTCAGACTGTGGCAGCAAGCAACAATAGAGATCACATGCCATGAGCACGCTATTTTTGCTTCTTCGCGCCATATATATATGGGTGTTGTTCTTCGCGCACATCCCGTTCGTGGTGAATCGCACATTAAACGCAACGCCAACGGAGAGGTTGCAACAAGCTCAGTGTGTTGAAACAGAAGCAAAGCAACGAAATAAATTTATCTTGAGCACGCTGGCCGCCGTAATTCACACAAATATAGGTAATGCAGCCAGCAATCGGCAAAAGGTTGTGCACCGCTGTTCTAGGTCCACACGCTTTGGATCACTTGTAGTACACAAGACGTATGAAAAGCAGTTTCTCACTACGCAGAACAAAGGAAACATTATTAAATACCCGCAGGCAATGATAAAAAAGGCAGACAGTGAAACAGCACACCAGCGATAACTGCGATGTACCATTATTATACACAATTTTTGCACAATGCCTAAAAATGAAGGCATGTGAAATGAAACAGATATTCGAAAAATATTTGAGGAAAATTTGTTGAGGAACTAATTTTTCGAAGTCGTCACTATGCTGGTTTGACAAAAAGGGTTCTACATGAGTAAACGTAATGCATTTGTAAAATTGTACATTTTACCGATTTATTGTCCAATTGTGGAATACGTTCCTATCTAGTCTTCTCTGAAACAAAGATTGGTACTAGAGCTCCTCTTTGAAATGTTAGCTAATGTTTCGCAAACGTTTAACGGAAATTGACTCTGTTTTATTCTCAAATCTTATGAGGTTTAATTTCAGAAACAGTCAATGATGCAAATGTATTCGAATATCTAGTTTTTCGGAAGTTCATTGCTCCGGTTATTAGAAACATGACAAGAAAACGACTGGTCTGTGCTACTATAGCGTGAGGTCTACCGCCATATGTCGCCTACCTAGTTGCAGCATGAGGTCTAGCCTGAAGTCTACCTAACCCTATAATGTGGTAGACCTCACGCTATGGAAGCACCGATTGGTCTGTGTCTTGGAATGAGTTCTGCTTGTTTTCTTGTATCTTTGTTGACCATACATCACGTAATTTTCAGGATTCCAATTTTAGAAACACGATTGCAAGCGTTTCAGGATTAGTTTTTTGCTAAGTTAGCATATAATGTAAAATAAACATTTTTTAAAACAGTCGGTCTTGTGAAAGTGCGCCTTCTTTGAAAGATGTTTCAATGAACTTTGAAAGAAACGATTTTTCTAGGATTTTCAAAATTTGAAGAGTGGATTGTTTTTCATTTTCTGGCTACGTACAAGCTCAATCAAGGCTTTAATCATCCTGACAAAGGGACTTTGCTGCAAAATTAATTGCTTCGAACATAGAGCGAAGATTGTGAAAAGTTTGCTATGGTCTCATGTCTTGAATCGATATATCCTGCACCTAACCAAGTATCAAAAGTAGCGATATAGTTTCAACCAGATTTATTTGTGGAAGGTGTTGAGCCTGATCCTCGCAATGAGTAAATATGTAGACCCCAATCCGATCCGTTCCAGCGGTTGACGAGATCCATATATCAGAGTTTAAGCTCCCCATATTCCTGCATCCAATTAATATTATTGTTCGGTTTTTCGTTCGGAGCGCATGAGGCCGAGAAGGCCAAACACGCAATGAAAATATAGGTGAAATACATGAAACCAGCAACAGTTCGAAACAATGCTGCAACAACATAAACTATGGCTTGCATTGTTGCCGTAGAATTATGCAAAGATGTCCTTTCTTAGCCGTGTAAGATGTGAAAGGATTTTGGGTTTGTCCATGCGTATTCATTAAAAAATGCACAACTGTACGGTGTGGTGTAACTAAACTCTTTGTAGAAAACAAGGTTTGGACAATTCTTAATTTATGCAAAGCAGATTCGCAACACCATACACAACTTGGTGCTTTGTTATACTAAACACAAAGCCAAGTATAATCAACGGAAAACACTTTTAGATAGTGCGTATGTTAAATCTTTTCTTACCAGTTTTAATCCATTGCCCAGTTTCTTCAGACGTCACGATCTTCTTTGCCCATCTCATAAGCAAAGTTCTTTTTCTTCCAATAATTGCTGCAGTTAAGTGTTAAAACACAGCCTCCAAAGGATTTGCGACGCTGCTACGTACCTTCCAGCTACTTGCGACTTTTGTTTTAAGGCAGAGAATTTATCTACAGCAATGCAAATGATCAACAAGTGTCTTCCTAAAGTCATTTATGCAAGAGAAAGAAATTGATTTTTTGAATATCAAACTGATATGTCAAGCTTCCAGCTTTGTGTGTAATGCATTGTACTCTTGTTTTATTGAAAGTTACCTTGTCAAACAATATTAACATAGGTGTACGGGAGTACATATGTTTGGGTTGCAAAAATTTTGGCTCAAATTTACCCTTGTTTTTCGCAAATAACCCAAATTTGATTTAGGCTGTTGGAATTTCCCCAAATGATTCTAGTTTACTCAAATGTAAATTAGGCTTTTTTAATTCGCCCAACTGTTGAATTTTTTTGCTCTAATAATCACTAATTTTACAGTGTTGGGATGCTTTCACATCCCCATGCCGTATGCTTATGGCAAAAGATCTGGCTGAGCAGTTGACCCACAGGTCTTTCGCCAACCCTTTGTTATTCATATATGTTAGAACACATCAATCTCATAAACCTGGAGTTTTTGATATGTTCGTATTCTCATCAGCATGCAATCAATCCATGCTCTTTGATGTTGTTCTTTATCCTTTTGTTGCATTTGTGTTATTTTGTGTTTTCATTCATAATCACAAAACGGCATGAATAAAACCACCACAGTCATCATCGCCCGCATCGGAATCTTCGTTACCCAGCATAGAACACAACATCGCGTCAAGACGAAATATTATAACAATAAGGTATGTAGACAATAGTCAAAAAATGTCTCTTTCCTTCCTTGACATGGTTTTCCCTCTTTATTTTTCTTTGGAAGACAAGGGTAGAATTTTAAGATACATATCAATTATTTTTGCAGCCCCCAGCGATATTGCGCATTTCATGCGGCCCGTAATAACAATTAGGTTTCCCATCCCCGGAATAGGGAGACTTCATTTGGAGCGATCTGACCATTTCATAAGAATGGGTCGAAACTTTGAAAACAGCATTTACTGTTAACACCATCATCCTGAAGCACCCAAGATCGCCGTGAAACAAATAGCTTGATGTATCTCCCATCCTGGTTTGATCGCACCTCGGTGAACAGCCAGAACAGCTGTGCTGCCGCAGTGCATGCTGTGCTGTCATACCATGCACGGGAATGATTCAGTGCAGTTGATGCACACCGATAAAGCGAAATTCCTCCGTATTTCAATCAAACAAGACATTCCCATCTGTGAAACGACGACAGTGGGGCCAGGGGACATTGTTAGGTTCTGTTTGTTGGAGATCCTCATAAAAGAACAGGAAGGTACGTTCAGCGAAAGACTAAATCCAATGCCTATACAAATCGGGAGGCACATATGATGGCGGGGGACGCACCGACATACTCAACCTTGTCAGCCGTTACCTGAGAGATGCGATAAACAATAAAATATTTGCCAAATAACACAACAGCTGTTTTAAGGCTGTTGCATCAGAATATCATAGATTTATTTGGCAGTGCTAAATTAATTTCGCTAGATGTACTCTCTAAAACAGAAAAACGCCGGGGTACCGAAAAAACACAGAAGTTATCTAATCAGGTGCTCCATAAATTAACTGCTATAGACAAAGCTTCCATGATAAAAGATTGTGCCGAGAGGAAGACGTGCTGTCGCAGTCCAATGTACAGATTGCGGCATTAATGACCAAATTGTGAAGAGGTTACTTTTGTCGAGCACAAACGGCCGTAACATTTAATTGCCATGAACCAGTAGGTTCCAGACGAAGAGGAAAAAACAAACCCGACAAAAAATCCTCTCCGGGTCAGGGACGGATCTAGGGGGGCGATGAAGCGATCGCCGCGTGAAACCTACGAAAGTAGCTTTTTTCACCATGATTTTGTACACTTCGGAAAACAGCATTCGCGATTTAAGGACCATTTAGACGTCCACTGTTTTGTCACAGCAGTGTTGTGAAGTATACTTCATGTCTCGTACAATAGTGAACTTGTAATGTGATTGACTAGAAAATACTACTGAAATCGCCCTCCTAAACTTACTGACTGGATTCGCCCCTGCTTCGGGTTGCCATAACCTGTTCTTGATCCGCGCACACCATTATAAAGATGGTTTATTGTTCATGAACATGATGCAGATTCCATGGGTATTGAAGAATTCATTTCTGGAGATAGTCTTCGTGCGAAAATTTGTCTGCTTCTTCTGCAGGTGCTTTTGATATTCTGCAACAAAAATTGGATTGCGGCAGCAACGTATTCACGAACGTGTTGCCGTTCTTCAGAGTAAAAAACGGCATGCTTCTAAACGTCTTCAGAAATTAACAGTTGTAAGAAAATAAAATGTATTTAGAAGAGGAAGATCTCTTTAGTCTCATGAACGTAAACCACCCAAAGTTTTAACACAAGTCTCTTTGAACACATTCCATAGCACTAGATCAGCATTCTGATGTTCTGAAAAATTGCAATGGAGGATATTGAAAAGATTGAGACGTACTATCTTTGAGAACTTTTACAGTCTTACTTTCTAACAATACGTTTGTGTTCCATTAAAACAGGGGTTTCCAACCTTTCTCTTACCATGTACCCCTTCAGCATTCCGAAAGATGAGCATGTACCCCTACAGCATTTCAACAGATAAGCATGTACCCCTTCAGCATTCCGACAGATTAACATGTACCCCTAAAATTTCTTATGACAAAATAATTTATTATGATTATTCATAGATATATTTAACAATAAGCATATAAATAATTTTGATAATAATTTTAACTGATACATGTGTAAATATTTGGCAATAAACAATATGTGAATATATTTCAATCTTCTATTGCTAACTTTAAATGTACCCCTTCGGATAGGCAAATGTACCCTTGGGGGTACATGTACCCCAGGTTGGGAACCCCTGCATTAAAATAAAAAATTTAGAAACAAAATAACACGTTAACATAATTTGGACTGGAAATGAAAACTGTTGCAGGGAAAACTTTTGAAATATGTGTAAGTTTCAGGCTACGTTCTGTTCACCCATTGCCTGTCAATTTTGGTATTATAAACGACCTGGAAAATTGATCAAAAAACAACCCATCCTACACAAATAATAAAGCAATTAGTTGAAATCAATGTGCTTCTGCTTTCGTTTGAGAAACGACAGAAATTTTGAAACAGTACAGCGTCCTTGAAAGCAAACATTTTTTTTGTTGTTAAAACTTGGCAATTATGGAATTTTAAGAAGATTAATCCTCATTTTAAAAGTTCACAACGGAAGCGTAAAACACGAAATGCAGTACATTTAAAGCACAGTGCGTGTTCTCATAAGTGGTTCCATAAGTATGCGATACAAGAAGTTGCAAGGAGGGCAAATTCAAAAATATAATACCACTAGGCAGGCCATAAAATTGCTACAATTCGTAAAGCGGCTGTGGGCCGGATGATTTTGCTGAGTGGGCCGGATCCGGGTAGGCGGTCGTAGATCTCCGGCCCTGCATTAAACAACGCAGAGAGGCAGTGTTCCCTCTAAAGTGTGCAACTGCGCAATTGCACAGCACCACCAGACAATTTGCGCAGTGCTATCTTATTCTCACGCACTTCCAACATTCTAAATTTAATACGGTCTCTCTCCTTAATATACCGCATGGCCCTTTCAGCGGTGGAAACACTTCACTGTTTGTGTGTCTGCATGGTTGCTCAGTTGTATGCGCTTAGTGCGCAACAAAACAAACATTTGCTCACTGTAGAATTTTCTTTGAGGGAGCACTGCAGAGGGGCATGTGCTTTGAGCGCGTATAATAATGATACTGGAGAAAATTAACATTTGGAAAAAATGCGCCAATGATTACAAAATTTTTATTATCACACACCAGATTCTCATAACAGAGAAAAACAAATAAACGTCCGAATTAGAAAAACGGCTGCAAAGTTAAAACACAGTGAAATGGAATCACCTACTAGACAGTTGAGAAGGAAATATTGAAATGGATTATAGTTACAGTATCATCATATCGTTCTCAGAAAGGTGCAAAGCAGATCTCTTGTCACATTTAAAGGGAGTTGTGTTTGGGTTTAAACGATTTGCCCAAAATTATTTTTTATACATTTGTTAAAGTTATTTGCAAAAAAAGTAACTAAGCGATAAAGTGTCTGCGTCTCAACTGGAAGGCTGCATGTTCGATCCACAGCCACTGAGTGAATTGCCGTAGCGCTCCTTGCGCAAGAGCGTTCATCTCAAACGCCTCGGAAAGGAGCACAATTCAGTCTTCGGCTTACTTTCATCAATAATTTTTTTAATAAATGAATACGTGGTATAAGAAACTGAGTTTTGGAAGTTTCATGCCAGTGATGCTAAGGTTCGTTTCAGAAGTCGGCAAGTATCAGCGCGTTCCAAATGTTTTTCCCGTGAGGCAACGAAACCATCAGCGGTGATGCTCAGCAACCTTCATAGTAATTACTGTGTTCACATTGTAACATGTAAATTTTGTAAATACCTACTCGCTAGAGAAGGTGGCTTGTGACTAGTGGCGCGGCGAGGCTAAGTGTCGTCCGGGGTCAAACATCAAAATGTCGCCTTTTCCAAATTCGCTTACAAGAATTTCAAACGAAAGAAGATTCTGTTTCGTGTTTAGCATCGATATAAGGAATATTGAAACATCCTCGACATCAGAGTCAAAGACCCACAAACTGAAGTGAGTCTTATTTTTCAGTCTCGATTATGGGTTTGGATGTTTCTGCAATTGTTCGCCACCATTCTCATCATTTGCTCTTACTATATTTTCTGCCTTCTTTACACATGCATCTTTGGACCCTCTGCATATTTCGTTAAATTTTCTTCTTTGCTNNCATTTCAGTCTGCGGTAAACCGAACCATTTCAGTCTGCGGTAAACCGAACCATTTCAGTCTGCGGTAAACCGAACCATTTCAGTCTGNGGTAAACCGAATCATTTCAGTCTNCGGTAAACCGAACCATTTCAGTCTGCGGTAAACCGAACCATTTCAGTCTGCGGTAAACCGAACCATTTCAGTCTGCGGTAAACCGAACCACTAAGCTTTAATTGTTCACGCATTCTGATAGATCAAACAAAAAAACACAAAATATGTGTTATTCCGGGGTCCAATTGAAGAAATGACGGCGGGATACTGAGTCTACAGATGCAAGCATTTATTTACGTGTTTATTTCTGGTAGTATCCCTATCTTTATCTAAAACAATGTATGTAGATTGCGTATAGTAGTCTGTAATAATAAATTTAATAATCTATTCACAGTAATGTAAAAAAACGTTTCATTGTTAACTTCATCTTTCAATACTTTTTATTTCTCTTAATATATATAAAAGGCTTCAGCTGTTACTTCTGTCGCCGAGCCCTTTTAAGGTGCGGAATCATTTAGATAAAATTTGTCAAATAGGTTTGAAATCGATCCTGGTTTAGAAGTATTGGCTTGCAGCTTCCGTCGTAACCTGCAGCCTCGGTCTAGCTGTTGGAGTGGCTTTCTTTTGATTACACGTTCTTTGTGTTGTTCCTTACCTTCGTTCATTAGCAACAAACACCTATTTCGAAATCTGTATCACCAAACCTTACCACAGAGGACATCCACTTTTCATTGCTCAGCAGCTTTTACAACGTCGTAGGTTCGACTGAAATCGTTCTAAGCAACTTTGTCCGGTACAGGAATTGCCAAGTTGTGCAACTGTTTCGGCTAAAATAAAAGCTTTCACCACCATCACAGATAAGCATATCGTTTGCCATTCCGTAATGTTTCAGTTTAAAAGGTCCATTGCCTCTAATTTGTCAAAATGACAGCAACATATTTTCTTGTTGAAATGACTTTTTCTGTAACTGCAAATGTTAAGTGTACCGTTCCACAAAGGAGTCAAACTTTCTACGAAACCTACATTGCCTATCGACTGGCAATGTTTCACTTTTACTTGCAGTTCCAGCCTGCAATCTGAGCTGTAAATTATCCATCCATTGCAAAAAACAACTGCAACTCTCACTTCAAGAAAGTCATTTTCCGACACCTTTTCGTCATAACAAACCGAAAAAAGATCGATTTTATTAAAACTGGGAAACTTCAACTTTACAGAGTTCTTCACTTCACCAGCCAAAACTTAATATTTATAGGCCCTCCTAATTATTAGGTTACACTGTAGCTTGTGGCACTTGTTTATTGAACAAGTTTATATCTCCCACAGGACATCAAATAATAGCTAATAGCATGAGACGTGACAAGAAATGTTTGTCGCCAAACCGACTTACTGCAGGTAAAGCGAACGGTGCCAAAAGTGGTTAAAAAGAAACTATTTCATGATTGGGGGCCGTAGCCTTTCTTCCCAATTTGATACCATTGCTATCATGTCATTTGCAACGTCCAAAGGGAAGTTTGAACAGATCGCTTTTTCTTTGAGTTGGTTTAAGCTGCTGAGGTGGTCTTCTTTCCTTTGGTTGAAACGTCTCACTCTAATTGTTTCTCCAAATTAGATTGACTTGAATGTCACCTTTAGGTGATATGGACTCCCATTAATGAGTTACTTTACCTCCGCTGTGGGTTTTACGAAGTCTTTAGTGACAAAACCAAAATCATCTTCAAAAGTTATGCAATGATTACGGCAGGGGTTCTCAACCTTTTCAAGCATGTTGCCCAGTTAATAAACAAACAGAGGGCCCGTGGCCCACCGACTGTACAGCTTCTCCAATGCGACAACTGTCGCCCATATGCAAGGCAGAAATGAAAACAACTAAAATCATTTAACACCACAACGTGCGCTGCAATCAATGCGAAGGCTGAGCTTGTTAGCTCAGAAGCAACCCACGTTTTCGATTAAAGGTTCATCTTGCAAAACGTATTCAATTTCAATAATACAAGGTGGTGGCCCGTCAAAAATTCTTCCGTGNCCAACAGGTTGAGAAACCCTGGATTACGATCCATAGGTCCATAGGAATTCCTNTTCGNCCGTTTGTTCAGCTGTTCAAGCTTGGCGAAATGTTATTTCCAAGTTNGAATACAGTCTAGCGTTGGATTCTATAGTAACGATTGAGTAGTTATGATCACGCAGCATAACAGCTATAATTAGTTTGCAATGCACTGAAAGAAAAGGCTTAGAACCTGGAAATGTTGACTTAGAAAAACGTCCAGACTAAAGCGAAGGAAAAAGCTCGTAAAGGTGATCGAAAACCAATTGCCTGTTTTGAAACAAATCGTCCTCCCGAGCTTGACGGATCTTGACACTTGCAATCGGTTGATTCCTTGCGGGAATTAAAGCTCATGTTTTTATTCCTTGTATTTAAAATGCGGAGAAAAATTCATAGAAGCTTTCACTTGAAAACTTACCATTATCCCAACGGCATACGTGAAGGTGTTCAAGTCAGCAAGAGAGTGATAAGATTTTGTCTACCATGCGGTTTTATACTGCTTGCGAGCGCATCTATGTCATTGAAAGATGTCATATTAAAAGTATCTATTGCGCAATGGTTTTCAACCTGGGGTCACGACGGCCAGAGGGGTCTTGAACAATTTTGGATGGTTCGCGAGCAGAGAGTTTATGTACACAGCTACAGCTATTACATTTGTTTACTCGAGTTTTAGATGGAGGTCCTTGGGTTATAGTGTGTAGCTATAATAGGTCACGGTAGAAAAAAGGTTGAAAACCATGCTCTAGCGCGTGCTAAGGCAACTATGGAAGATACTAGATTAAAACAGTTGTTTCTTCAAACCTTTTGAAAGATACAATATGCAGAATTACGGGTAGGTTGTTTGGTACCCGTCTACTAAAGCAACGCTTTGTTTATTGCACCACTCTTAGAAACAAGTTAAAATCTTCGGGAAATGGAGTGATTGTGTTTTGCCGAAGCGCAAATTTATTATACCTTACATTGCATGTTTGGCTTTGCTTCACAACCTGAAACTAGCTACCACACTTCTTTCACAACTCACGCCATGAGAGCAACCACGAATTCGGCGCATCACGTGACTTAAAGGTGAAAATAATATATCAGCAGAAAAGGACAATTTGCTCGCTACAAAAACCCAAGGACCTACTGAATCTGTAGGCAAGCAAAGTTTAAAGGAGCTTGACACAAAACAGCTTCATTCAGAGGGTTATTGTGTATCACTGCCCCTTTCAGCGTTTTGCTCTTTCAGCGAACGACAGTATTGTTTCACTGTTCCGCAACAGAAATCCTAAACCAATGTGTCACGGTTGAACGAGGTCCATCTGCAATGTCGGCAAGGAATAATAAACAAGCGTGTCGTTCATTTGCTTGAACCCTTATGGAACATTTTGTGGATCGCAAACGTTTTGAGTTGTTTTCCTGTAAGAAGACTTTTGAAACGAAAAACAATTTTGCAGAAATTTCATTTCAAATGTTTGATATCAATTTTACTTTAAAAGCTACAAATGAAGGCAGCAAAAAAGCAAGCATGAGGTTTACTGAAATCTTGAATTACATTGACTGCAGCTGAAACCCGTATCGAAACCTTCAAGGCAAATCAAGAGCTTCACAGCCAGGGGCAGATTCAGCCAGGAAGTTTAGCGGGGGGGGGCGATTTCAGTAATATTTGATAGTCAAGTCTCACAAAGCAGCTTCGCTGCTGTAAGAGCGATGAAGTATGCTTCGCAAAACTGTTATGACAAGACAATAGACGACGACGAAATGGCCTCACATCACGAATGTTATTTTCCGAATTGTACAAAATTATGGTGAATAAGGTTACTTTCATAGGTTTTAGGGGGGGGGTGATCATCCCTCCTCTAGATCCGTCTCTGTTCACAGCGAGATTTCTTCAACCACTGTTCTACCAAAAAAGTTTAAGCCTGTGACATAGGCGTGTTGAATTGCAACTCATACAAAGCTTATCATTTGATAGTTAATGCGATGCAGTGCGTACTACTTGCTAACAATAAGACTAATAAAATAATCCAGTTTCCAGAGGCTGATGCAAATTCACAGAACATGTGAAGTCGTTTTCTCTGCTGTCATAAGCAAACGACAAAAAATTAATTTTTGAAAAAGAAAGCAAAGAAATTGACAAATATTCTTGATCAAACGAAGAAAATTGTTCGAACATTTCATACTCAGAAAAGTTTCGTTATACGAGTAGTAGCCTTGGTTTACTCTTCATTAATGGTACATTAATTTTTTCTTAAACAATCAAGGCGCATTGAATTACTACAAAATAAACGCTTTTTCCCCTGTTGGCAGAATGTAAACCCGCTGAAGAAATACAAAACTAACTTTAGTTGCCAGATGCAATCTATCACTGCAGCTTGAAGATGCGTTGGCCACACAACAGGCGGTTGTTTTCGACATGGTTGAAATGTGCCCGGCGTGACGACTTGTACGTCGTGTGTTTTTGCGGAAGGGATACGCGATGTCTTGGACTTCTGTTGGATATCAGCAGTAATGTTTTTCCTTGAAAGTGCTTACGTTTACCAGCTTCACCTACTACCATATTTATGCCAGTTTCATAAAGCACCTTGTAGGTGAAGTTGGTAAATGTGTTTTATGAAACTGGCATAAATGTGGTAAACTCTCTAAAACTGCCCAGTATTCAGACCCGGAATTGAAAGTATATTCTAAATCTTAGGATAGTTTCAGATCATGAAAGCTTACATATCACCTCTTGCTTCTAAAAGTGTGATTGTGTTGCGACCGGAAAGCCCGAGCGGCAAGTGCGCAAAGCTTCACGCTGTGGCAGCAAGCAACAATAGAGATCACATGCCATGATCACTCTATTATTGCTTGTTCGCGCCACGAATATATCGGTGCTGTTCTTCGCGCGCATCCCGTTGGTGGGGAATCGCACATTCAACGCAACGCCAACCGAGAGTTTGCAACAATTGCAATCCTCTNCGCACAGTAGCTTCTGGTACTCTATGNTTGAAAGTTGCTCTAGGTGCTCTTTTGGCGCGCACTGTACAGTTTTCTGGCGCATTCTCCATAGCTGCTCTTGGCGCTTTTCTGTTCGGTTTCAGTTTGCATTTCACGTCAGCAGAGAGACACCACAGCTTTTGTAAGCAACCAGTTACTAACATCAGTTTCGCAGCAATTTGAAAAATTATTATGGCTTCATATTAACAGTGCTTGCGTGGATAAGCAAAGCCTTGGTAGTTTAGTTTCATTCCTAGTAACAACACAATATAGAAACAGTTTGAAATTTAAGATTGATTACTGAGAGCCCGCAAAATTTTTTGATTATTCTAAAGATTTTGTTTTTTTGCTCTGTGTTTTGCAAACTGGTCATTAGTAGCTCACTTACGCAGTAAATATACTTACATATATACGAATAAGAGATGAAGTCTTTGCATGAATCCACAAATCAAAAAAGATTTCGCTTGAGTATAATTTTTATAAACAGTGTGAAACATTGCCTCAAACAAAAACTTCAGCTGTTTCTTCCCTATGCGGTTATTTCCCAAGCCCCAAAATCGCAGTGATACCCATCTTATTGTTTTCGTCTGCTGCTAGTTTGACTGCAATTATACAACGTCATTAGATAACGATACTGCAAATGATTTCTATTCGCCTTCGTTCAGGACAGATCATTAATGAAAGTTTTGGCAAACATGGGCTGCATATGGGATAGCAACAGCAGGTTAAAAACTACAGCTGTAGGCGTAGAGATCGCATTTTCCACCCAACTAATCTCAGCATGTTACGAACAGCTTCGACAATTAACTGATGGTTTGAAACCACCTACGATTATTGCCGCCTGATGATTTGACACTCCCAGCAGTGATCACCCCGAGATGGTTTGACACTACCACTGATCATCGATCTTGATGGTTTGACACTACATGTGATGACCAACTGCTTATGGTTTGACTCTTAATGAACTAAATTTTTGATGACTATAAGCTTACCCCTGACGTTTGACATCTATAGAACTTTTTGTTTCGGCAGAGCAATTGCATATTTTTGACTCTGAAAAAATGTGATGTGAAGCTGGAAAATTCACATCAGGAACAGATTACTATCTGGCCCGGTTGAAGAGGCACGAGCCATAAAATTTAGTTATTCCAAAAAGACCTAGCGTATCATCAACAAACAGTATGCTAACACCATCATTGCCACTTAGTTGGTCATGCGGTTCCACGGTTTTATCTTCGCAACCAGAAAAGTGAGAACGACCACTGTGGTACAGCACATCTACCACTGTGGTGCAGCACATTGATTTAATTTTTTTAAAGAAGTCTGATAACAACCTGCGCAACAAATGGCAGCAAAACAAGTGACACAGTTGCAAGCGAAAGAAATGAAAAATTGGTACAATATGTGTTCAGGTCAGTTTATTGACAACAGTGTCTGAGCTTCGAAAAGAAAGCTTCAATGTTGCTCCTTTATTTTGCAATTGAGCGATGAACCACCTGACAAGCGTTGCATAATCAAAGTGAAAAGACGGCCATTAATTGCTTTGGTGTAACAGTTATTCTCCGGAATCAAGCAGTTTTGTTTTGCTTCTTCTAATTGTTTCTAATTTATACCTTATTTTTGTTTAGAAGCATCTTACCAATAAAAGTAGATATGCCGTTCGTGCACATTTTCTGCAGGAAGTCGCCGCTGACTCGAGAAACAATTGAATACATAGTAACAGGCGAACCAGAGATAGAAAGTCCAGTT
>JGI24022J15233_10003907_pt1 | contig 15082 bp, 11 predicted proteins | sample Ectturendosymbi2_FD_15233 | JGI IMG/M metagenome (IMG submission 15233)
AGTTCTATTGCTATGCACTGAAGATGATAACAGTTGTTATCGAAACGTTTGCAAGATGTCAGTTGTATCGTTTGCTTTGGCCGTAGTATTTATTATAAAGTGATCGCAGACCTCTGAGAAAAAATTTTCTTGTAATTCAACAGTTTTTAGTTATAGGAAATGTTTATTAATTTTGATTCGCACAAATGGGATGAGCTTATGTAAAGCTTACACTAAATTACAGCCAATAATTTATTTCTGGTGGGAAAAAGCAGACGTTTTCATTGTTCCGACTCCAAACATATGTATTTGCTAATACTTCAATTTCATACATTGATTTTTACACATCGATCGAACTTCGTGCATGGATTCACTTCGCAAAGCAAAGTACGTAATTTAAGTAGAATCCGAGGGGCACAAACCTTGTTTATCATTAGGTCCGTTGGTCCAGAAGCGGCATGAACAACCTAAGATTTTTACATATTGAAAAAGTTAATTGACGCGCTATCTTCACCCATGATCGTCGAAGTGTAAGAGAAGATAAACGTCAAAGCATTTTAATCGCATGTAACTGATGCAGGAAATTCGAAATTGACTTCAGCTAGAAATGTTTCGATTGGATGAATTGCGTAATCTGGCAGTGCTAGAGCCAATGAGGTATTACAAAAGTTTACGTGACTGCACACAACTGTACAATAGACGAATGGATGATAGCTAATCGCTTTTTAGTACAATGGCACCAATCAATAGCTGCTGAAATGTGAAAAATGTGGACATGCACAACAGCAGAAAGAAGAAGCCGAAACTGAAAATAATTCTATGGATTCGTCAAAAGATTTCACGTTGCCAAATGCCTTTATTTAACTAAGGAAGTGTTGAACACAGACTAGTCTGAATGTAGCAACATGAAACAACGTTTGCTTGTAATGTTTAATTTTACAAAAGTGATGAAAACGTTTCGAAAGCATTCAACGTACTGCTGTTAGTTTGTAATGAGCCGTTATTATAATAATTTTTGACACTTGTTTCTTTAACATTCCTAATCTATTCCTAGATTCATTGCTGAAGGAAGGAAGCTCAACGAGGAAAGAATCTCCCTTGCTGAAAAGCTCACAAACTTAGACAATGATCTGCATGAAATTATCACCAATTGTGAAGAACAGGTCGAAGTAAGGTCTGCAAAGGAAGACAATCACAAAGTATTTATTGAAATACATTTTGAAAATTTTTTTGCTATTAATTTATTTTTTTATTACCGGTATTTAATTTTTTAAAACCGTTTTCATTTTTAAAAAATTTATTAATTAATTTATTTTTTATTTAGAAAATTAAAGAATTTAATGTTTTTGAAAAACGTTTGTTTTTAACTTTTATACCTAATGTTTCAGAAACCATGATCCTGTGGAAAACGCATTTGTTCGTTTCTACAATTTCGCCTACCTGTTTAATGTTTGCTATAGGAACTGTCCAAAATCGCAAAATCTGGAATAACACTCTTGATATGAATCTATTAAGTTATACTCTTTTTCCCTGCGTTGAACTAGTTACTCAAAGTTGTTTTTGAAAGAACATATTTCAGCTTGGATGAGCTCCGTCAATCCGAATTTTGCACAATTCGCTGATAACTTCAGTTGTACAGTATTTTTGACTTGTGTCTAGTTTTGTTTTGACCCATTTCACGACCTGTTGCCTTCGATGAAACTAATCATCGCCAACATTTACAGGTAGCGATGGAAACCTTGAACAACATGAAAAGAATCATTTTTCAAACAGAAATAGAAATCAAACACAAAAATACGATTGTAATGAACAAAAACGAAACGTTGGCTGAAGCAAGTCATGAACAAGCTAACCTCCAATCAGCGTTGGAAAAGTCACAACGAAGAAGCGATTCAAACATTAAAAGATTTACGGAGGCAAAGTATGATCTTACAACTGTGAGGAAACAGGAAACTGAAACAAGCGCATTACTTGAGCAAGCAAAAAACAAACTTCGCGACAAAGAAGATAGGAAAAACAGAATGCAAAACAAGGCATCTCAGGTAACATCTTTTGCTCTGTAAGACTGTTCACGCCAAGATTTTCTGGCTACACCTGATGTGTCTTACACATTTCATATTCAAGACATCTGTAAAGCTTCTCAAACGATAGGCAAATTTCATTTGTCAAACACCATGATGCATTTCTAGTTTTCCAAACGTCCAAACTGCACTGGGACCAACAGATATTTTGAAATCGAAGGTAAGCAATGCTTCATAAAGCTTCGGATGATGTGAATCATCGTCGAACATCAGATAAACGAGGATTCAAGCTCAAAGTTACGAGGACATATCCCTTTCATCGCATATAATTGCCTTGGAAAATATTACACGCTATATCAATAAAACAGAGATATAAGATAAATGAGATTGTTTTTTATAAAGTCAAGTTCTAAAAAAACTTTTGCGATAAACTTTTCGATGTTTTCTTGAAATGTAGGCAGAAGGTCTCCATTTAACAAGTTTATGATATTTCATTCCAGAGCGAGGGGAAGCTTATAATGCTTAGAGACATTGCATGGATCCGGGTAGCTGAGGAAGAAGTTCTACTATCTCCTCGATGTGGAAAAGCCAATTCCTTTGGTATGTAAATATCCTGAAACAAAAACAAAAAACACTGTAGCTATTTTACCGTCCCTCAAAATACTACAAAGCTTCAAACCCATTATTATTGGAAACAAACTAAATTCATCGTATAAATCCCACTGGAAAATAGTTTTTGTTTAAACACTTGCCTTTCTGTATTTTTATATGCACATGGCCGTCGAAAGTGGGGTCAGGGTGAACCTTGACCACGCCCCTGGATTTTGAAATTTGACATCTTCCTATTAATTTTTTTGCAAAAAAGGTGGATTTCTTAGTTTCGAGTGGGAAAAATGAAATTTCACCATAATTGCCCCCCTACAAATATCCTTGTCTTCGCCTGGAAAATCCACCATTGCTCCCCCTGAAAAAATCCTTCCGACGCTCATGTATATGCTTAGAAAATGAAAAGAAGATGCTTCTAAGGCACGTTTATACCAATAAACCATGAGGAAGCTTTTTACATTTCAAACTGCTTTTTAAGGTTCTGGACAAGGATATTCTGTCATGCCTGTTGGATCGAGCGCACCAGTATTTGAAGTTTTTGGTGTGGGTATCAAGGAAGACGCAGAATCCGTTGCTTCAGGAATTTCTCCATCGGCTTCCTGCCACTTATTCACTGCTGCTGCAAACAAAAAGCTGGTCAACGCCTCATATGGTGAAGAGTACTTGTGGACGGAGGAAGAAAAAAATTGATTCCGAACATCTACATTTCAGAGAACCATTAGAGCTGACGCCGCATTGACGACTTTAAGTGGGATTTTAAGAAGCGCGATACGGGATGTTTTTGGTATTTCCACAAGTTTTGAGCGCTTACATATCTTCTGTACAACTGTGTTGGTATCATATATATTTGTAAGCTTAAATGTGGCTATTATACATGAAACAAGTCAATATTAGAAATATTGGCCAAGGCAATAAACAAAAGTCATGTACAGACAGACGTTTCGGTAATCAGCACTACCATCATCAAATCGATGAAATACATGAAGCAAGTTGTTTCTTATACTGACAATGTGAGCTTTCTGGTCTTGTCGACCACGCTGTATTCACGATTGAGACTTGAATCTTGCAACACCAAGGTGTCCCTAAAGTTTGACCGCTTGGAAATCCGAAATGGCAAGGAGAGCAAAGTTTTTGATGTAGTGCGAGTTTATGTGAAACTTGCAGATTAAGCCCTTTTATCTGAAAAACATATAACTGATAAAATTTCTTCGCTGTATTGGTAGGTCTCGAATCAAATGCTTAGTGACGGAATGCCTGAACAGGCATGGCGTCCCTACACTTTTTCCCACGGTCGTAAGAAGTTTTCGGAATGGAAATTTCTCTTTCTGACCTGGAAAATGATATCACTTGGTATGGTGTCCTCCATCGCCAGACATCAGCCCCACTCAATTCATAGGAATAGCCAGGAGGGGCCCAGGCGCCAAGGCCCCCTTTTTTTAGCATATCTAGTCATTTTGTGCATTGAGAAGCGGCGTCCCAAACAAAAATATTGTTGTTCGCCTAAAGTCAAACATTTTGACCCTCCCCAAATTTTTGCCCCCGTCAAAGTTTTGGGTTGGCTACGCCAGGGATTGAATTATGTTTTTTGTTGTATGCTGCACACTTTGTCGCTTAGCGTTCTGTCTGAACTTTTCGTAAAAGTACCATTTCTGTCGCTTGTCTTTCAGGTAAAACCCTTTCGGTCATTAATTAAGACATGATCATTAATTAAGACCTTAATTAAGACATGAATCATAAGTGGCGATCAGAACAAAGACTGACTTAAACACTGCGCACTCACTGGCGGTTGATGGCGCCTGTTTCGTGACGACTGAGAGATGAGGCTCTCGCAACAATGCGTTGGCTTTACCAATCCGTGTGTCAATTTCTTTGTTCTGGCTTCCTTACTGGTGAACAAAATCCCAAGGTGCTTGAACTTCTGGACTCGACCTTCTGCAATGTGTTGTCGCATACTTGGTAAACTGACCTGGATGTTTGGATGGAGCTAAGTTTGCGAGGTGGAGCCTTAAGAAGTGATTTGTTTCATATAGCCTGCACAGCAAACGCTTTGAAACTTGAAAGACTTATTATAATACAGCACAGTAGTACAGTTGAACTATGAAAGTGCTGAAAACTGCGAAGTCACGGAGGCCCAAACAAAATTTTGGTGGCTGAGTCAACCGAGTTCATGTGGAATTGCCAGTGAATGATATATAACGCTGCGTAATCGTGAAAACATCTGCGTTACCGAAAGCGGCTTTTTCAATAAGACGATGCCACCTTATTTGTGAAGTTTAAGAAAACTGACTTTCAATATGTTCGGAAAACAATTACCTTCACTTGTCTTCAAATTTCGCATGAATTTGTTTTGACAGAAAAGGACTAAGACTAAAGTAAACCTTTCTTTGTCGCGAAAATGTCGTAAGGCCGAACTTTTAACCTAAAATGAAAAGCGTGAACCTTGCGCTTCTGCCTGCTTAGTTAATTCATGCTTCTCCGATTTTCTTTGACGTTGTGGTTCGCAAAAACTACCGATAACCTTGTAAATTCCAAGCATTAATTGATATAACCAACACTGTAAACAAACTAACTGTAGCCATTCAAAATACCTTAAACAGCCTCTACAGTCAAAGAGATTGGGTCAAAAAGGCTAAGCTTTATAAATTCTGTAGCGAACGCCAAAAGAACTGCAGACTATTTGGCAAAGGAGAACTTTCTGAGTACAAATTTTCGTACTTCTTCCTGCAAAACGTGACTGACTGGTTACAACAGTGAGACCAGGATTGCCTAATTCATTTTTGCTATTAAAATAACCGTGGCGTTTTATCTTTATATTATGACCAAACTTATTTGGTTATGAATGGAACAATGAATGACATGCCTTCAACTTCTACTTATGCCTTTTGTAAAATAAGAGCATCCTATTCTTTTTTATGTGTATTCTTGATACAAAAAGTATTAAGTTTGAACAACGTCTTTCAAATTTGGATAAAATTAGCAACATTTGTGTAAATTACGAGAGTGTCACGATCACGGTTGATGTCACATGAACCACGGAGTCATAATGTGCAATGGAAGGGCACCACAAACAGAAAAACCAACCTATATAAAAGTAGGGTGACCAATTAGTAAATAATAATAGAGTGATCTCGGTGAGGGAAATTATTTCAGCTTAAAGCCATTGGGAGGATCAACGTATTGTCTGTTTGATTTTGAACCTTTAACTGCCGAACGACGCAGTCTAATTGCAATGACACTTTCACTCAAATTTGTGTAAATTAGGAAAGCTTACTTCAGATTTGGGCAAATTGGTGAAATTAGAAATATTTGGATGAAACAGGGAAATTTGGGCGCAAAATTTTTCATCCCCAAAAGTAAACACTCTCGTACATGGGCGTCCCCAGAAATGTTTCCAGGGGGGCAAAGTCGACATTTTGTTTATTTTTTCTGGCTGTTGACGATGCAACGCAAATTGACGTATACAAAAAAAGAAAATGTCCAATGTTACGGCAACAGTTGCATAAAATGCTTTCCTTGTAAGAATACTTTACACTGAGCAAATGTTTGTTTCAGTGAACATGGATACTTTAAGACTGAGTTAGCAGAGTTCTAAATGAATTAAAACTTTGTGAATATTTAGAATAGTGTAAAATCTTACTAAAATACGAACAAACTACACCTTTTATTCAAATAGCTTCTTGTTTTCGTGCTTTCCCAACGTTTTGGAATGTTGCAAGTGCGCGAGATGAGATTTCACTGCGCAAATTGTCTGGTGGTTCTGCGCATTTGCGCACCTTTAGAGGAGCATTGGTTGCAGAAAATGCGCTTCATTGGCAGCAATGCTTCTTTTTCACTCATGTTTCTTTACACATAGTATAAACCAGGGGTGGGCAAACTAGTTCAATGGAAGAGTCATTTGCAGAAAATCAAAAACACCAGCGAGCCGCAAAACCAGTTTGTAGTGTCAAAACAAATACGGTAAAGAATGCAAATTTTACATTATATGATGTACAGTAATTGTCAGTATGAAGTTTTTGTTTGATTTTCTAGTCCCCGAAAACCTGGACAGTATGTTGTTTAATTCTCCCAAGTGTTCATTTTTCAGGGTTACCGGGTGGTTTGATTTTACGAACTTCAGGGAAAAAAATTCACAGCAATATGTTGTGCGATACACAAAAATGAGTTACACACTGGTATTTTAAATTCTGGGTATTCACTTGCTGGAACCTGTGGCCAAAAATTAAGTGTAGAGTGGCATTGACTAAAGTATTTTTTAACCCGGATTTTCTTGCATTTCGGTCAATTTTTTTTCTACAGCAGACAAGTTTGCAACAAACGGTTAGGCAACTGAACAGCCATCACTGATACATTAACATTGAATGGATTTACAAGGAATGCAAAGCATGGTATCAATTCTTGGAAATGGTCAAATCTGGCTTGGAACTCCTCTAGTAGTCTCACAATTTATTTAGTATTCTTCCACTTTGTGGTCTGCAATTGCATCTTCGCGAAACACATTGGTTCTCATTCCGGCATTGGGAAAATGACAGAATGCTTTTGACAATATGTGTCTTTGAAATATTTTAATTTTCTTCTGGGAAAAAATTAGCCTAACTTAAGAAAAGAAGAAAAAGTAGCCTAACTTGCGATTTAGGTTCACTGTCGTTGTTATCAAATCGCGCCGACTCCCTGGTGACTCAGAACTACCAGAGCATCTGCGCAGTGAAATCTCATTCTTGCACACTCGCAACATTCCAAATTTGATATCGTATATACTGTATATTGCATAGCCCTGTCGAAGCGTTTCACTGGTTGTGTGTCTACATCAGGGGTCTCAAACACATTGCTCCGAGGGCCAAATTAGGACCTATAAAGCAACCCGAGGAACGCATTATGACGCTGACGCAACAGTGGCGGTACCTGAACCTTACAAGAAACAGCTCTTACATTTTATTTCCTGCGAAACATATCGTGAGTTAGAGCCAAATCATTTCTAGCCGCCTCTACGTTCTCTTAAAAGAAACTTGTTCACTCTCCGGCGGAGCACTTTAAAACATCGGTGAATAAACTGAAAAACTTGAATGTTGATAATATGAAAATACCCAAAAGGCATCGCGGGCAGCACAAAATGCCCTCGGGGGCCACATGCGGCCCGCGTGTTTGAGACCCTAGTCTACATGGTTGTGAAATTGCATAGGCACTGAAACATTTGCTAAATGTAAAATTTTCTTACAGGAACACTGCTGGTGACTAACTTTACAACTTAAATAGATTTTATAGGAGGCAATTTAAATAGATTTTATAGGAGGCAGCGAAAAATCGAAAAAACGTTATTTGTTCAGAAATGGAAACTCTACTGCCTAGACGCTTTCACCTTGGTCTTTGTTGAAACATGTCTGTAATATTTCGTTGTCAGGAAGTTTGTTCTGTGTGCGGGTTAACCCATTACACTAAACAACCCAAGTGGATTCTCACAAATTTGCTACGTATAAGAGCACCTAGTAAAATACATGTGTACACCCAGTGGCGGATCCGTACCAGGCGTTTGGGGGGGACAGTCATATACTTGTTTTACTTGTTAAATACCATATATACTTTACTTGTTTAAAATACCCCACATTTATATACTTTACTTGTTTAAATACCCCAAATTCTATCTGACAATCGTTGTGTACCACACAAAAGTGGTTATTTTTGCTGGATGAACTATGCAATCTTTCGGGAATCACCACAATTTGAATGCGCTACACAAAACTTTTGAAGGGGCTCCAAAAAGATGGGCCCCATTGTTCACAAGCTGCGTAGTAAACAAGAACACTGTTGGTGTCCCATTCAATATCTTATACATACTAAAAGTGTTTAAAAGATATACCCTGAAGCTTGCCAGTGTTTGACACTGTTTTGGCGATCCGTAGCGAGATCAGAAAAAGCAATGTCTGAAACGTATTCTGCTTGGTTGGAAGTAGAACTGTTCTTACACTAACAAGTGACATCTCCAATCCCAAGTTAGGAGTCGCATAAATAGGTAATTGACAATCACGTTTCCAGACGAAGCTTGTACAGTTACATGTACATGTAAAGTATATTTACTGTTTACTGTGTTGCTGAAGCGACAATTCAAAAACAAAAAATGAATGAAAGGCACTGCTATGACAGTACTTCCATTTGAGGTTGTTCTGCTTGCTACGGTGAAAAACAATCTCACAATGGCATGATAGATCACTTGGTCCGAAAGCAAATTACCCTAAAGTGGATTTTAATGGCACTAAAGCTAGAATTTCAATCAAGTGTTTATTGCCGTTTCACATGTTCGGACATTAGACTTCTGATGTGAAGATTGAACATCAATCCCACTAGACCAGTGGTTCCCAACCTTTTCAGTGTCGTGGACCCTTTTGACGATTTGGCTGAAAGCTGTAGACCCCCTCAAAAAAGCCAATTTTAACCCTGGTCAGGAACATGTGCCTTAATCAGCCAAAAGCAGTTTACAACATAATTTTAGAAATACTTAGAATCAACCTTAAACCTGATTCTTTCAGTAGCTGCATTTTTATGCGCCCTGTCAAACAGTCCTACGAAAAACTGCATAAGTTTCATATTTTTCGAGTTAGGGGGATAAATGGCCAATTTGGCTTTGTTTTCTTGACGTGTAACAAAATATTTGCCCAATTTGGCTTTGGGTAACTGTCGTGAAACAAAAGGAATATATGCCTATTTTTACCTGTGGATACCTGTCGAGTAAAGAAATAGGTATGACCAATTTAGACATGGGCAGATCACGTGTGACAATTGTACATATAGATGCACCAGTATTCCGCAACGTTGTAACTTATTTGTGAGCTAAATCATATGGAGATTTTGGCCTTAAGGACCTTATGTGGCTAAAAAGTGCGAAAATATCCTTGAAAATAACATACTTTCATGTCTCAACCTAATTTACTTCTATTGCATATAGAACAGCAAGCTTCGAACCTCTTCAGAGTTAAATGGTAAACACTTTAAGCAGGGGTGACCAAACTACGTCCCGTGAGGGCATTTTATGCGACACGTAGGGGAGTCACACGTACATAGATAGTACACATTTCGAGAAGTAATTTTATCTATTAGAGTACAATTCTCAAGATTTTATTTCACACGTTTCATTCGAAACCGAATATTTATTCAACCGGAAGCGACTATTGTTACCTTCATTTTGCGATAGCTAATGTTAGAAGTTTTTGTTAAAGTTTTTAAAATGATTATGGATGTAATATATACGGCCCGCGGTATCAATAAACTTTTCAATGTGGCTCTTCGTGGAAAATGTTTGCCCACCCCTGGAGAAGTGTCAATGTCGGTTACTATCTGGGTGGTAGGAGAGGTCCAAACAAATCGGCAAAGCTGAATGGGAAAATCATTACACACTGCAAATAGTACAATGATTACTGCACACGAGAAAGGATCATGCTTTGAAGATTAATGTGCGTTACGTTTGTCAAACCGTTTATCTTCGTAGGTATGCGGAGAGTGAAAACTTGGTTGTTTTACAAAAGTGACAGTCAAAGCTTCATAGATAGGTGGAATAGAACGCTGAACAGTACTGCGATAAAACCATTTGGTCACTGTCATCCCTGATATCTGGTTTGTTCCAATCACTTGAATGCGATGTCCATCCCTTGGAAAATTTGTTTCTGTTTGGCCAACATGCTGTTGATTACATATCACACAAGCCGCCACATAACTACCATAGTTTGTACATGTCAGGTTTTGTTTCACTGGGAAAGTTTTATTTTTGTCATGTGTTTTCCATGGCAAACACAAATTGCACAGTGCTTGCAATGCAAGGCCTTCACGCACCTTCCCTTTGGTTTTTTGTCTTGCTTTAAAGTAAAGTGCTTGTGATTGTTAGCTTTTGTCTAATTGTGGTAGGTCTTTGTAGGTAACGATTGTTTTCGTATTTAAGCTTTTTTCTCTTTCTGATAAAGTTAGCAGGTGGGTGAAAGATGTAGCCAAACATGATACCAATGAGATTAATTTGGAAGAAGGGTTGCGCCCCACAAAATGTAACAAGTTGACCCGCAGATTCGGGCTACAGGATGATGTAAGATGCGCTCTGTCAAAAATTATCCTCGTATAGATAAGTTTTTCAAGAACGAACAGTATAAAATTTTCCGTTGAATTTCATTGAATGGCTACTTGCATACCTTTCTTGAAATGTATGAGCATGTTTGTTCATATAGGAAAGATCTCGAGTTGCCCTTTACCTGGAAGTCTATCAGGATTGTCAACATGGCATTTTAATGCCGATTGGCAGACACCTGGCCTTATTGAAAAGTGGTTTATCATGCGAAAATGCTGTTTTGCATGGGTGTGTATGTCATAGCTTGACATGTTTTTGACCTTTGTGGTGGTGTTGACTGAAAAAAAACGTCTAAAAACCTGTTGGCTTTGAACACAAACTTTTAGATTCTTTTCAGCCTGCTTGATGTTTATTGAAGTCATTTGGCATATTTTGGCTGACGATTTGGCACATTTTACCTGTCTGCCTGAGAATTTTTCTGTGAGTTCTCTGTGACTGAATTTTGTAACAAATATTTTCTGGAATTGTGACATATCTAACATATCAGACGTTTGTGTACCAAATTCAAAGTACATTAGTTAAAACTATGGCATGGTGCATGTTCGTATTTTCATACCCAGTATTTTAGTGTTTCAAACATTGGTAGGTATGTTTCAGAAGCATTTTGTATTGAGGAGATGGTACTTTATATAAAATAATTCTACGCTTAGTTCCATACCAACATTGCATTTCTGTCATTGCTCATTAGGGTATTTTAAAAGCGACAGCCACCAGCCTATTCCGGCTTGTTTAACATGTTTTGAAGCTGATTGGTGGATTTTGATAATTGATTTGGCCATGGGCTTTGGAAAGGGGGCAAGGTTCACCCTGGATTTTGAAATTTGCAGCAAAAAAAGGTTGTTTTCTTAGTTTTGAGTGGAAAAATCAAATTTCACCACTTTTGCCCCCCCCCTTGGAAAAATGTAGGAAAAATCTTTTAGTGCTCCCCCCTAGAAAAAATCTTTCCGACGCCCATGGATTTGGCATTTTTGTGCCTTGTAACCTGGATTCTACAGTTGAGCTCAATTTGTCTTTTGCAAGCTAGATCATCACGACGCGTAGTTGGGCATTTTGCTGCCATCTTATGCATATAAAGGCCGTGGACACCCCAAAATCTTTCTGTGGACCCCTGGGGGTCCATGGACCCCCGGTTGGGAACCACTGCAATAGACCAAGTTTTAAAAAATGTTGTGACACAGTTCAACAGAAGCAAATCACCAACAGCCCCAAATGCATTACATGCATTCCTAGCCTTTTTGCTTGTATTGTGTCTGTCTATAAACATTTTTCTTACTTTTTCAGTCAACATTACCACAAAATTTGCCAAGCTAAAAATTTAAAATTTTTATCAATGTATTGTTTACCTGTTATAAGGGATCTTAATAATAAACAAGCTGAGTATTGGCTGCCGTCTTTACAGACGGCATAAAGTTTGTCATTTTTATCTTAGGTCAACTTTATTTCACAGCGTAAATGTTTACTACAACAGAACGACTCGTGCTATTTCGTGATATACTGTGCATTGAAAATCTAGTGCTGATACGCGGGTGTTGTTTCAAAGCAACCTACGAAAGTGCTGGGTTTTCCCAGTAGTCGTAGTACCACATAGCTTATCAGCTTTGACAGGAAATTAGTTACGTTCAACAGTTCCTCTAAATTTCCAGTTGCACGGCCTGACTAAGGCGACGCTTATCTCTGCAAAATGTCCAATACATGGCCAGTTGCCTGCAGAAGCGGTCTATGAGTTTGCTAAAATCTTCCGTAGTTTATGCGTTTTCCATGTTGCATTCCCATTTTCAATACTGCCTTTCCTTTCAAGGCTGCCATCAGGCATTAAAGAAATAAACTTATAGCAAAAACAGACAATTTTGTACAGCGGCAAACCTAGAACCATTCTGTGTTAGCGAAAGCAATTGAGATTACCTGAGAAAGGTTGGGCATTTCCCACGCGGGAATACTAGTATTATCACGAAAGATTAGCATTATTTATACTACTCGATAATAGAGGCTGGATAGAAGCCCGGAATATAAATCCTGCAGTTCAACGAAGTGTATAGCATTGTTTAATTTAGAGAATTGTCAATCTCTGTTTCGACTTCGATAAGCACCAAAAAGAGGCGCATTGTTCCGCACTAGCCGCGGAAGATGAGTCAAGACAAGCTTGTGGAATGTTGTGGAATGTTATAGTACGTGTGTGGCTTTCCAATAATTCGTACAAAAGAAATCATGAAATGAAAGTACACATGATCTCAACCGCAGACCGTCAGACTTATGACAAATTGCAGATTTTACGCAGAAAACAGTATGACGTGTTGATGTGTATCCAACGCCGAAACTGTGACTGAACATATTTGCGTAAACAGTGGCAACCTTTGTGCACCGCGCAGCAAATTTTTAATAGGAAATCGATTTCACGTAAAATTACGCATCCTCAGTCCTTATTCAAATAGATGCAAGTATTACGATCGTTTTGAGTCTGCCTAACACAATCGCTTACAAAGTGGCAACCGGCAGTAAGTTCGAATAGTTTATTGTAACCATCTGAGGCGGAGTGAGCACTACAGCGATAAAGGAAAAGCAATAACCACAAAATTAGAATCTCGTAAACGAACAATAAAGAGAAAAAACGTCAAAGAACCGCGGTCGCTCGTTCGCTGTCGCACGCGAGCAACATGGCGAGTTCTAGTTGCAATAAAACACAAAACTGTTGACGAAAAGTTAAACGGGCGCAGTCGGGCAGTGACTCAAGAGGAGGCTGAGGTTCTACGTTACTTTTCCAAGGTGATTTGCAATAGCCAACAACAATAGCGAAATGCACAGACAGAAAAGAGCGAAGGTCACTGAAAGGTGCACGAACACGCAAACCTTGAAAAACTAATAACGCTCAAATACCGTATGCAGGACATTTTGAACTCAAAAGATCAACGATGGGCAAGCCTGGACAGGAAGCGTTAAGCCTAAAATACACAGCACATCCATTTAGATCGCAATGAAAAAGTGAAGCAATGAAAGTTTTCTTTTGCAGTCGCTTCCAGCAGATGTGTAATGTGCTCCACATTTGAAATAAGGCGAGGAACAAGCAAGTGTTACTGGCACTTGGGAGGAACCCTCAAAATTGATTCACTCACTTGAAGTAGTTGCTGACTGAGGATGTGTCCGTATGCCTTATTGTACCATTCTGGGTTGCGTCCTTTAGTGTCTACTCGGCACTGCCTCGTTAAGATGCATTTCTGCGGATTGTCCGTCGGATCGATGATGTAACGTGACGTAAGCACAACACCACGGACGTCTCCTAGCAACGGCTGTTGGCCACTTGACGTTTCAACAATGACGAAAGACCCATGAGTGTTCACCTTGCTTCTCCACGATCTGCGACAAAAATAATTCGTTAAATGTTTACTCTGAAAAATTATACCGAGCTGTTTTTTCTTACTAACAGCAGAACAGTTTAAATGGAATTGTATACACGCCTAATTCACTCTGAAGAATACGACATTTCTACGTGAAATGAATCTAGCCTCACCTCAAAACGCAGTAATCACGTGTAGGATGAGGACTCATTTCTGCTTGGACAATTTGAAAAAGTTGCGTTCGTTCATCAGGATGTTGAAGAACTTTGCTGTCGAGGAGATCGTCGTCCCATAAGTGCCTTTCGCTGAGGATCCGCTCTGCCAGTTGTTCCAGGCTCGCCCCCGTAACCTCGATTTGACATCTCCATAAACGCAGGGGATTCCCGTCATGCATCTGTGAATTCGCAGTCGCCAAATTGATAAATTAACCAAATGAAAAACAAAATCACAAGTTTCTTTTACCTACATATTTTAGTGGCCTAAAACGTTTCCCGACCGAAATAAGCAATCAATCAGAGAGCTCTTTACCAAAATGACTTTCGTATAATGTAAAAGTGAAGAAGTATTTTCACGCTCCAGCATATAAATTGACCAAAACGAGAAAATTCAACAGGAAAAGGGGACTCACTTTTTTACACATTAATTCACACCCTTGCGCACTTCCCGGAACGCTTTGCCAACCGCCTTTGTTCTGAGATATCCGATGCTCTTCACGCAAGACTTGCGTCACCGTGCGGTCGACATAAGCGTGGAAGTCGGCGTAGTAGTCAGCTTCTTCGGTCATGTCAGCGGTGCAGCCGATCTCGTCGGCGAGAACATCTTCGTTTTGCTGCATCACCGACATGCGGCACTGCGTCATCGCGTCTTCCGAAATCTGCAAACATCGCCAGCAGATTTGTAAAACCGTTAGCGAAAAAGGATACATTTATCGCATGCGATGGGCTATAAACAGAAGGCTGAGGGTCGACAACGGCCTCGGAATGCAACCACTCGCAAGACTGGCCCCAAAACTTAACCCTGTTACGGGTCAAGCTACAAACAAACATGGG
>JGI24022J15233_10003913_pt1 | contig 15074 bp, 14 predicted proteins | sample Ectturendosymbi2_FD_15233 | JGI IMG/M metagenome (IMG submission 15233)
GAGCGCTGATAGCTTATATTCAGTGCAATGACACATGAAGTAAGGGGAGTGGATGTGGAAAAATATGCATTATTATGTCAACAAACTTCGCCAAAACGTTGGTTTGGAAACATGGAAATGACGTCAAATTGTGACGTCACAAACAGCACACCAAACACAAATGACCACCATATGACCCTGAACCAAACCCCCCATGAAAATTTTCTGCGTACGCCGCTGTGCAAACCCAAGCAATTTTTCAAACCAATGTTGCTTTGCTTCGCCCAGGTTATATACATCTTAGATATTCTATCTATTGTGAAAGTTCTACTTGCCCCGTCATTCGTTTTCTCGTATCCAGCAAAGCAAGAACAGCTGTAGCTTCCCTCAAGCTCGACGCAATACGACGCTTTTCCACTGCAGGTGTTCAAAGATGAGTTTGAACATTCTTTAATGTCGATGCAGGTTCCCGACATCAAGTGATAACCTGGTCTGAAATGCAGTGTAAACTCCAATGTTACGTCAGAAAAACGAAAAAGGAAACGTCTGTACCCTGCTGTTTTTTCGCTTGACCTGTTACAGGAAAATGGATTTTTCGATAAAACACAATAAACAGTTCAAAGATTTTCATGTTTCAAATCATTTTTCATCGCCGCTCAGTGGCCTTCATAATGACAGATTTCGATCCAGCAACATACAATTAACTTCCCGCAAACGCAGATAGTCTTGAGCTGATGAACTGTAATGTTGCATTTCTGCATCCTGTTTGACATATGCTGATTGTTTCAACGAAAATTAATTTGATTGTATATACAGAACAGCAAATGGATTTTTTCTAATGAAACTTATATCCGGTCAATGATAGCAAGCATTTCTAGGAAGTTGTTTTTTGGAACAGATATTTACAATCTGAACAGATATTTACTGACACATATTTCAGAACTAGTGAAACCTAGTTCGCTCACTTGCAATCACAACGGTAAAATGGCTCAAGATTCACGCAGACTTGTGTTTGGTTATTACAACCATGAAGATTCGCTGTGCATTCATCCAAATCCACGCACTCGGATTGTGCAGATTGTCCATCAAGTCTGTAGAAAACGATATTACTTGCAACATCACCGACAGGTATATGGATGGATAAATGCAAAAAAATTGTGAAGATCAAGTTATTGATTCATCACTTGGATCATATCAAAAATTTAGTGAGCACTTTATTCATCCAATAAAACACAATTTCCTGTTTTCTTGCGTCATCACCTAATACAGATGCAAAACAAATCAATCAAAATATTTTGAAGACTGGGTTATCAATTTGTCATTTAGAAAAATTATCATTTTTTATCAAAATGAAGAAACGAGTATCATGCCCACAGAAAAAATGCAGTTCCTTATTCACATAAAAGCTCATTCAAAGAAGAACTTCAGCCTACGTTTTGAGTTCAATGTACATTGAATTTTTCTTTATAAGGAAATTATAATGGCATTACGATTGCGTGCTGTCTTATAAAGTTTACAAAAGTCATGCAATTGAACTAGTTGCACAGCTAATTGTTAATGGGAAACATCTCTGGTTGAGAATGCACTTGGTACCATAAAAAGAAAACGTTTCCGACTGACACTTTTTCCAATAAAACCACAGCTTCTTTGATTGATTACTGTTCTTAATGATCATTGTACGAACGCATGTATATGTTTTATCACAATCTTATAAGATGTAGCTCATACCAAATTTATTTCCTTAAAACCTAATTATAACTAATAGCTTTACACAACACTACTGTGTTTCCATTCCAAACCTTGTGTAGTTCATGAGGCAAGAGCATACGAAGGAGCCCGGGATGTTCAAACAAGATGAAGAAATCAATGAACAGTTGTGAGTTCCATTCATGCATTCGTCAATGTCCACGCAGCTTGAACCATTCGATTGAAATCCACCGGCACATTCGCAACTGTAAGATGATAATACCTCGTCGCTTTAGGTTTGCTTCATCAAACAAAAGGCAAAATTAAAAGTCTGGAAGATGCTCAGTTCACAAGAAAAGTTGAAACTGTCAGATGTTAAATGTTTACCAAACAATGCGAGGCCCTATGTGATTTTGAATTTGCTTCAATATATTGAAATGGTTGCGTTTTGTAACCATTGACTGTTTTTAGGTAACAAGTGCTCATGTGAATTCAATGAAAAAATAATATTTTTTGTATGCAGTGGAGAACACAACAAAATACGAATAACAGAAGTTCAAATGTGCGCAAACCAACTTCAAGAATCTTCATCTTTGTGCGATTTCTTCGAAAATGTGAAAATTTCTCATGGCTTACGTTAACCATACAAAAATATCACCTGTAATTCCCAATCGCATTGACGCAAACAGTGTGTCGGAATTCCGAGCATGGATTTCCAGTTTCGCATTCGTCGACGTCCACGCAGTGAGTTGTATTAAACAAAGTGTATCCATCGAAGCAGGAACAATTGTAATCGTTGTAAAACGGTTCGCAATTGTGTTCGCATGGATTNGATTCGCAAAGGTCAATATTTGTGCAATTTCGTCCATCGCCTGAAGATCAACAGCAGACGTAAAGATTTTTTCTTAATTCTATNTTACAANGTGCATCGCTGCATCATCATAAAAGTGATAAAGTTGTGGTTTTGAGTAAACCGCACAATACATAGATATTTAAGCTGAAGGAGATGTTAAGAATGTCATTGAAATAATAACTAAGCTTGAAAGCGCTACGCGATCATGCAGATTTAAAGATTTAAAGAAAGCAAACGAAATCCACCTTGTGCGAATTACATTTCAACTTGGGTTCCACAAAACAACCTTATTCAACCTGCACCTGTTTCCATCGTAATTTATACGTCAACTACCTTAATTTAATAATGCGTTTCCGGTCGTCAGCGACTGTGACGTTCATCCAGCTATACGTGCAAACGCAAAGTACCAATACGTGTGAACCTGTTGACTTCTTCATGTATCTTTTCTCAAAATGTGAGATCGAGTTCCACGGATGCACTTGCTTGTGTGCCATTCATGCATATTGAAATAATGAACGTAAAAACTGAGCGACTTGCAACGAATACCATTGATATATTTAATTTTCTTATGATGAAATTGAACAAGTACTCTTTATTGAAATATTTATAAACTTTAAACTATTTGTCACATGTCTGTATTGAAAATATTTCCCAACTTTAAACTTTTTGGAATTACTAACCAAGAACGTAGATATGGTGGTAATCACATGCAAGTTTTGCAAGCAGTGGCTGCTTTTGCACTGAAACCACCTTGCATGAACAGGATTCGTAATTAACATAAATGAAGACCATGATTTTAATTTGTTATCAACAGTCATTCCTTCATTATAGCATGCTGCGAAACAATAGGCGAAATTGATTCACTTCGAAAAATATGTGACTTTTGATGAAAGCGGTATATTTGACTTTTCCGTTGGCTAAAATTGAAAATATTTGATCAAAATTTCAGAAATCCATGGGAACTAGATATCACACACGCTTGATCAAAAGCTTTTCACATAAACAAGAGAAAATTGCGTTATGAGACACGCGGATAGGTACGAGTACGTTCAGTGAATNCGGTGGCTATTTTTGAAAATGGTGGCCGAAGCTGATAAAGCACTCATCTTGAGTGGCTCCGTATCTGCAACTGCTTTGAATGCTTATGTGTACCAAATTTTGGAGCTTTATTGAAAATTTGAACAATTACCTTGAATTAAGATATTATGCTTCTGGTGTTTGATAGCAAAAGATATAGAAAAATATGAACATCATTTTATGAAGAAATAAAAATTATGTTTGTCGTTGACATGTTCATTCGAAAGAACATTAACAAAAAAAGCTTCAACCCTGATCTTCTTTTGTCACCATTGCGAGCTGCAGGCATGGACCAATTAGCATGTCACGGGCATAAGCATATAATAATAGTGATATTTATAGATAACTCTGCAGAAAGGGTGATACCATTTGGTTCCAACTGTTCTAGAGAACGTGCCCTCCAATGTTTCTATCTAGGTTGAATAACACTATCGGTAAATATTGGTGATTGGCCTTTCGTTTCATCATATCATTTGATTTGTTAGATTACGCAACTTTACGAGAAATTGCTTAGTAATAAAAGCCAATCTTTTGTGATTTGCAGACGCAGCAAGCTAGATTTTAGTATTTTTGCAAACTCTGCAAGAATAGTTCCAGGAGAAGATTTAGTTTTGTTTGCAACTATCAAGGTAGAAATGAATGAAAAAGGATACCGAATAAATGTAATTGACGCAAAATCGATTTTCTAGTAATACACATTGCCAGAAGATTTACCATCCTCGCCCTGGTGGTGAATTGCCACTGAACTGTGGGTACGTGCAATCAAATCCTCGCAGAGGTATGAAAGCACAGCATGCCAAATTACTCGAATGTCCTACGTCCATTCAAAACTGGAGTACTAAGGATTCAGAATGATATTAAATAAAGAAGAGATCAACAGCGCAAGCAGTATGCCTATGTCACATGACTACGGCTTTTCCTCTGCTGCATGTCACGTGACCAAAGCTTTTCAGTGCGATTTTTTAAACTTAACGACAGGGCGCAGTGTAGCGTTCCTTGCATGTAGGCATAAACACGAAGACTTCATAGTCATCTTCTGCGCTATTTAATTGAATACCAACGTGTCTTTTCAAAAATTATAATGGAAAATCCAGTGCATACGTCCGTACTAACATTGAAAATATCTTAGGATCTTTCACTCACCTGTCGTTCCTTCAGGGCAATCCCCGCATTCTTCACCAACACCAGGAGCAGGTACATCAGTGCAGGTCACGTTGGGGAAGCAAGCTGCCAGCAAGCAGCCGTTTCTATCTTCTGTGCAGTAATCACCAGCGTATGCTTCAGTGCATTCGCATCTGACGATCTGTGAATAGCGCAGAAACGCTTCAAAGCAAAAGATCTTGTTGATCATTGGGTGATTACCCAAAGAAATTCACCAAGACTTGTTGTTAAGAAGATATGGCTTACAAATGTAGCTTATCAACCGGGGGTACGTGTGCAAAAACTCAGCTAGTGAGTGTATTGGTGAATAGATCTTAGCACGAAGAAAGATAAGCATGTTGANTTTNATGGATGNTGGGCTCTTCCCTGTATTTCATTCAGGTTGTACAGCCCTAACTCAAATGATCGTCACCCAGAATTCGTCNAAGAAACTACTGATGTCCTGCGAAGTGTAATAAACGATTTTAAGATCCTTTTTTCAGGCTTCTGTGCACACGTTGGAAATGANACCGGTGTGTGGAAGGGTGTGACCTGCCGACATGGTGATGTTGACGCAAATGCTAACGGAAAACACTTGTTGCAACCGTGTTGCAACATACAACTGAGCATCACAAAAAGTTCTTATATCAAAGAAGTTTGTGAAAATATATCTGGTGCTGAGGTTCATTGGGTCAACGGCCATACGTTGATTTTTGCATCATTTCAGGTATCTTTTTTTGATCAGAATTGAAAGTCCGTGTCAATGTTTTTCCGAACTGTCGACCGACAACAACCAGCTTATCAGTTATTTGCTTACGGAAGCACCGTCAGGGCTTTCGCAAACCCTTGCTGAACAGATTAGGAGACAATGGCAGACAAGATTTGTTCTTATCGCGCTTATACCGAGAACTGCGGAAATGCGCAGGTGACTCTGGGATGGAATGGCAGCTGTTCAAAGCGGATGTGGTATATTCTGCAGTTCAAATATGCGGTGGAGAGATACTGCACGTGGCGAACAAAGATAAACAAAACCTAATTGCGTGGTGGAACCAAGAAGTGAATTGTTATTCGAGCAAATAGACTAGACTTCAAAGCATAGTTCCAGAAAAAAGAGAAACCGTCTTTCCGTTTGCCGTGTGATTACACATTAGAGAGAGCACTCAAAGCGCTAATAAAACCTAAACTGTTAATTTGAAGAGTTAAAAGTCAATCTTGATCACTGACAAACTAAAAAATTACTCTACCGGAATATACGGAGTCCGGGCAAAAAAATCTATTTCCGTATCAATCAATTACCGAAATGGTGTTGTAAGCAGCAATGAGGAGATCCATTGCATATGCAGAGACTATTTCACAGATGTTTTGAAGTCGGAAACTATCGCACCACCGAACACACAAAGGGTGAATTTCGGGAGGAAATTTCCATCACTGCCAGCGAAGCTTTTCTAGCTGTTGAAACAGTGAAGGTTGCAAATTTGATTCGACAAGAAATGTTCTAGCTCCTCATTCGAGGAGTCATTTGGCTTGCTCGTGCGTGTCAAGTGCCTGACGGTTTGGGATGGTACGGAGAGATTTCCCAAACTAGGATTAACATCGTCATGCCCAATCCAGTAGATAGGAAAGAATCCATTAACTACAGATGCTTCTCTCTCCTTAGCCTCCCGTTGGTGGTGTAGAAGTATATGCCGAACGACTAGGACAAAGAGGCCGCGAAGTGAGTGAATAAAAGCATGAGAAAACCCAATGTGCTTTTCCTTCCTGACCGTAGCACCACACACCAAATCTTCACCCATCAGAAAATTGTCAAGATATCATGGGAGTAGCCGACGCCAATGATATTTGCGTATATTTGTCCACCTCCAGAAAGCGTACGAAGAAGTCAATGGCGAAGACGTCTCTGCCGCCTGGTATCGGCCGTCAAGCCACTGCATTACTGCTCAAGACTTTGTGTTCGTGTCGTGGGAGTTACAGTAAATCACAATCGTTCCCCGTGGGTGTTGGACACGGACAAGGCTGCCACCTTTCGTTTTCACACCCGAGCCGAAGAGTTTCACTTGTTGAAGCTGCAGGACGTTTTGAACATAATTTGGTACTGATTGCATATTCTGGGCTCCAACATGCGTTGGATCGGTTTCCGTGCCGACATGCACAAATTACAATATCGACCAGGACATTGCGTGCTGCTAGGAAAACCACGGCAGTGTATAGTGAAGTAAGCGGCGATGCAGCACTTAGAGAAGTTCAAGCACCCTGGGTCGTAAGTCATAAAACGGCAACTTTCAGATACCGCAAAGGGTTTCGTTTTCAAACCAGCTTTTGGCGTTTGGTCATGCATCTTGGTTCATGACTGAGAGAGTGCTATATCAAACAAACGCAGCCTAGATGGCATTTTTGTGAAAATTGGCCAGCGTGACATTGTGCGACAACGGGCGTAGTCGAGATGTTTGTATAGTTCTTGATGTTGAGTTATATTTTTCAGATTTCAGACAAATCCCACATACGTTGGTTCTGCCATGTGACTAAAATGTCCCAGGAAAGCCTGAGGACCAATCTTGATGACAACACTCCATGGGAAAGGCGCCCAAACATACGTTATGAACCAGGTGGTGTGACAACATCTTCCAGTCTGGTTTGCTCCAGTCTTGTAGCGGAACCAGCACAACTACCGGAGATCGCTGTAAATCTCCATGGAGCCCTGGTATGCCTGTTGATCCCGTGACCTAATCTTATGGAAACAATTGCAAAATTATTGAGGCCGAAATTTTGGTATATAGCAACAAGTTTTATTTGTCCTATACACAATTTACAAAACATTAATCTTCTGAATACCACCTTGATCAAGGTAACACCCAGAAAACGGTGTTTACCAACACGACCGCTAAGGAAATGGAAATTGTGCGTCTGGTTGACCAAATATTCCATAAAACGACTTGTTTGTGTTAATATTTAATTTGGTGGAACAACAAAAGCCAAAATCTGTTGAAACAGTTTTCATTTGACTTTTGTCATGCAATTTTTACCTCATAATTTTCGCTTCCCACCAACGACTCGTTGTACATGCAGGTCCCGTTCGCGCACGGACACAACTTTATGTTCACGGTTAAAATACTTTCAGCTCCAATGGAATCAGTGGCGATGACAGTCAAGGTCATATTTGTTTCGGACGTAACGACATCGTCGATTGTGGGCCTCCAAGTTACAACACCTGTAACTGAAATCGGTAACGATGCTTTTAACGAAACAAACTGGTAGAACAAAAATAACATAGCAAACCATTCCAACAATATCCTGGTTGCATGCAATAAAAAGGCAAAATATATCTTTAAAATGACATGCAACAAAAATGGCAAAACAATTCTTAAAATGGGTGAACATTTGTGGCATCACATCAGAAACCAATAAATCAACATTGCAGTTGGTTCCATAACTTTCTTTCTTTAATATTTGATGTTCTTTACTGATAGGAAAATTCGACTCTGCGTCACAAATGAGTTTTTTTGTAAAAGGCATGGCATCATTAATGTTCCTTAAAAAGACAAGAAGTTATTTGTTTAACTGCACAATAAACTAAGCTTTTGAACACCTTTAGAATTATGTAAGCATTATTGAGATCAAACCAGAGTCTATGGTGATTCCAGGTATGGAGTTTTTCGTTTCCCGTGAGAATTTGACGTCGTCACCATCAGGATCGCTTGCTTCAAAGGTAAAGGAAGATGTGAAGTTGACTCGCGCTAAAAGGGTTTTGCCGTCATCTTCAACGTTTTCGTCCATTGCCAGAGTAATATTAGGAGGGCTGTTATCTGGTCAAAGGTGAGGAGAAAAAAACGAAAACAACATTTTAAACGTGATGTAACAACTAAAACATTTATAACAAAACGCATCTTTAAACTTGTTGGTTAAAAACAATATGAATGTTTTGCAGTCACTGGACAGTACACAAACACATGAAAGTAGAAAACGTTTTGTAGCGGCTGCTTTTTCCTCGACGAGTGTTTCCAACTTGTATTTAAACATATATCAAATAAAAAAATTTGACACAGACCTTTTGTAGTTGTTTGGTATATAAATTTTTAGCTTGGTAGAACCGAAAAATGCGAACATTTTTAGTAGATCTTTTTGGAGGATGAGTTTTTTGTTAAACGAACAATTTTTTGTTATATTGCAAAACGTTCACAGAAAAACAGCGGTGTTGAAGCTATGTAGTGAAGTTTTTGTGATTTTGCTCAATATGGGAGAAAGCATACACTTTGTGTGAGTGGGGAAGGCTGAGAACATCTATGTGCTTTTGACAAACATTATGGTTGCAAGACTTTCTTTGGTATTCATTCTGTGAAAAATTTGGAATGCGATATTCGCAACAATGCGGTGTTTCTTTAAATGTTGGTGAGTTTTTTGACAGTTTGTGGTGATGTTTGCAGGATATTTCCATTTGAATTTTGCGTAGGTTTAAAAGCTAATGATTTTCATGTAATCTGCGTACAGCGCTGCACTGCTTTGCTCATCTTTACGACACTACTTTGACATTCACTGGATTGATTCCAGGCTGTATTGCTTGCAGTGCAAATATTTACAAAAATTTTCCATTTTATTTTTATACTGTCAAGAAGTAGCGTCATCATGGTAGGATTTATTTTCATTTCCTAATCTAGATTTTTTTGCTAGCAACCAAGAAAAGTGACATAAATTACTTGTCAAGGTTTTGTTACAGATAAATTTTGCATACATTCGGCAAACTGTCAGGGTCTATTTTCTTTATCTGTTGTACGGAGAGTTGGAAACCCTGGCTGTAACTCACTGGTGTATGGCTGAAAGTTGTTTCCAATCAAATGAGCAATGGTCATAATTGTTTATATGCATTGACCTGGCTTGTCTGTAATACAAGAAAAATTAATCGTGAAGTAACGCAACCCCCCCAGGAGAAACAATGAAAACAACAAATACACTTCTGGGGCAAGTATTAAACAGGCAACTAGTGAAGTTCGGAGTGAAAGTAAAATCCGAGTATGATTTAAATTTTGCCGAATTATAATAATGTTTCAGTATCGCACATTTCCTGCATAACGTGAACGTTAGGAAATCATTGCTATTATTCCAAAATTTTCTTATTGAATCTTAGTGGCGATTGTTAAATGGACATTAGAGTGTATGAAACAAGGATAATGTATGAATAGGTATCTATGCGGACAACAATTTTTCTACAAATGTACACAGGCACGCTTTCACCAGCACGAAGTGATTTATTTTTGGTTTCCATTTTAACATTGCAGGTGTACCATACCAGATCCCTGAAAACAACGGATATGATTGTATTCTGTTGCGATTGCGATGAGACAAAAAAGTCATTTTTCAGACAAAATTTAAATTTACCATTTGATGACGCCATTGTGGTAGAGGACTCCCCATCAGACAAAGTATTTGCTCCAATGTCAGTTCGATTGGTGGTTAATACGTCATATAGACAAGTTGTGGAAAGCACGTCATTCGATGTACAGTTGCTGACTATGTCACTAAACAGACTTGTGTTTCTCTGTGATGCAACAAGGTCTTCAAGGAACGGTGGTTCAGATGCAGAACTGGGATTATGAATTGCATAAGTATCGTTGCCACCAGTGTAGTTGAAGATGCTCTCATTTTGCGAAACGTGCCCTGTAATGATTGTGAAAAAAAAAACAAAAATAAACATTCAATTATTGTCCTCAGATTGCCACAGTATGTCGGCATTTCTAGCAATCAAAAGGAATTTTCCACTGGTATTAACAAACATCTGTTCTTACACGATTGTCCAAATGGATAAAGCTTTCTTTCAGACAACGTTCCGTTCAAAATATCCAGATCAGTGATTGGTTGAATGCTTGACCAATCAACAACGGTGCCGTTGCGCATCTCAAAGTCATTCTCTTTGATTCCATCCCAGTAACCTGGCAAAAAAGAGCTCTTGTAAAACCCTTTTGCTGAAACTAGCATGGAAACATTTGCAATAAAAATTATCTAGATTGATTTTATTTAAAAAAATATTCAAATTGCCGATCAAATTTTATCATGAAAGAATGAATGTGAGGTTACTCATAATTTTAAAAAATTTGCCTGTGCAATATTTGCTTAAATAAAAAACGTTGAACTTAACTTCAACAAACGTTCGCTTGTGTATACGTACGACAGTTGAATGTCTTTCACTCTTCAGTGTTGTTTCAACACATGTTTGTTACATGAATGATTTCCACACCGTATTCCTGTTCATGCCATGATTTCACAAGGCATGAGCTTGTCTTTCAGGGAATTGTTCCTCATTTACAGAACACCAATTTTTAAATGCTAGATTTGTATTGTTTTAATTTTTACAATGGTGTGAGAGAATCACTCAAATTAGAAAATGTTCAAACCATTGATGCAAAACAAGCGAGTCACTAGCACTGATGGCGAACATTTTACAGACCGAGTGCCTAAACGGCAACCCTAAACTGACTTATGTATTCCAAAGTGCCAAGACGGCATTTTAAACTTAATCTGCCAACTATATTTTTTGGTTAGAAAAACAACTTATGCATTAGGCCAATAAGTGTAGGAGCAGGTAAATTTTTGGGTGTGCGAAGGATTTTTGCCCGAATTTCTCGAAACTTGCCTGAAAACGTTTTTGGCCACCTTTTGCGCGAACATTTTCTCAAGCAGACCTCTTGCGATGACATCCTAAAAAAAATCTAAGTCTTCAAGTTGTTCTGCGAATGTTGGGCTCCATTTTTTCAAATCGAACCACGTTGGGCGTCGTTTTTGCCCAGATTTTCAGGGATTTTGCGGAGGCTTTCACAGATTTAGCCCGGATTTTCTGGAATTTTGTCCGGATTTTCACTAAATCAAAACTTATTGTGATGCGCTTGCACCCCGTGCCCCCCCTATCCTACACCACTGATTAGGCCTGAAAGAAATGCACAGCAACAGAGCTCCAATAGTTTAAGTACGTATTATACATAATACTTTCCCATTGTGTTTAATCACTCAAAAAAACTCTGTCCAGACATCCTGGAATGATCTTCAACAACATTTTTTGAATTTTCGCTAAGCTTATTTTTTGGGTTTTTGAAACTTGGCGTCTGCAATAACGAGCAATTTTTTTAATGAAGCACCCAGTTTGAAGGCATCTCTATGCAAAAACTTGCTAACACATGAAAATGAATATTCCCTGAATAAAAAAACCACTGACGTGATTCTCAAAAATTTGTCGGAGGGGGATACTGCGGGGCCAAGAACATAAGTAGGTAGGCCAACATTAATGTTTCTCCTGCATGGTGATTTTCCTTTGTAATGAAGATTGATTTGCTATGATTAACGCTATCAAACCCAACACAGGCTTGTGAATATCATAAGAACCGTCTGCAGAATGCATTTAAATATTTAAAAATTTACTGGCTGAAAGTTATCTGCTGCCTATGTTAATTAAGGGAACTTGAACGTGAAATTAAGCACATAACTGGGGTGGGGACAGGCAGGTGGCCAGCCAAAAATCTGTGGGTGAATGGCCTACCCAGAACCACATTAGAACGTCCACTGCGCAGAAGATTCTAATAATCTTGCCTCTAAACCAAAAGAGTCCTATTAAATGCCATAACTACAGGATATGTTAATTCAACGGCAATTTCCAAAGTTACATGCAGGGTAAGTGGATGTTCCTGATGAAGCACCAGGAAAATAACTAGTCCTACTCGCCTTAGCAGTGTCATTTCAAGTGGCTGTCCCGACTTTGGGAGCAGCCTGACCCTGCCTCCCTCTATCGTTNTNGTAACGNNCTNTGTGCCCACAGAGATGGGTATGAATGCCACCTCTGGCACTTGTGCCGTAGGTTCGCCGCCNCTGATCTAGTGGACGAATGTACAATTCACAATCTNCTTNTTATGAAATTTTGTTTCTCACCGAGTAANCCTCGTGAGTTGTTTTGCATTGTGCCTGTCTCTCCAGTNAACTGCATACTGAGAAGAAAATTTGATGCAGTAACTGATAATGACTGTGAGCTTGGAAAAGTTGCCTGGTACGTCCCATTTTCTCTTGACAAGCTGATTTCATTTACTGTTGTGTCCACTGCAACAAAAAGGCAAATTATGTTCTACAAAAGCTGAACTAAAACACACAAAACAAGTGTCCGGCACAGGTTCAAAAATGATTGGCTCAGTAGAGCATTGCTTCTCGAATGAAATGCTTTTGTCTAAACGACACAGGATTATTATATATTAATCTACGCTTGTATATGCCCTACTGTCAGATATGTTCTCCACAATTTCTCCATCAACTTTCACAATCAACACATTTCCACTTGAATTTGAAAAGTCAACTTCAAACTGAACCTGCAAAATATAATGACATCTTTGATAATATTATCAAATGACATTGTTTTATTAATTAATTAATACGAGCACTGGCGGTAATTTTCGAAGACTTTTTACATTTCATCAAACACTGGCATATGGTTCGCACACGGATTTAATAAATTACTGCAGTTTGAATTCACAGATTAGGTGCATGGACACCGGCAAGATGTGTTTTGCTGACTTACTGTTCCTGAGTCACTGCTTTTATGATCCTTTGCAGCAAATGCGACAAACACTGTAGCATCGGAAGGTGTTCCGTCATCCTTCAAAGCTTTTTGAGTGCGAGCTTGCAGTGTGAAAATACCAGGAGAATAAACCATGTAATACTCTCCCAAGCCGTTGAAGGAGTAGAGGACTCCATCACTTGTTGTGATGTGAGGATCTCCGAAGAAAAACGCTGCGCGTTGTGACATATTGTGAATAAACTATGTGAATTTTTGGAAGAAGAATGTTTACGCCTGTAACACTGAAAAAGCTGATTCGATAATAAACACTACAAGTGTAAATACCTAGTATGAACATGTTTTATAGGAGAAACATGGCATGATGCAACCATTCTCAAGTTTTGAAAATTTATTATACTATTAAAAGAATTCCAAAGTTACTGTTAAAACAATTCCACGAGTTCTTTAAGTAGATCACATATGCCACAGTGGTTTTGTCACTGCCTGAGTACTTTGCTTGAAAAAGCTGAACACACATAAAGTTCTTTTACATGAAGTTTATATAACAAACCTGGCCATCTTTGCACGTAACCAACGCAGGTCGGTGAAGGCCTCATTTGTTTGTACAGATTGCAGTGTCGACTTGACTTACTTTCAACGCAGCAATGCCGTCTGGGGACGAGATCATACTCTGAAAAAGGAAAAATTGTTCATAATTTCCTGCTTGGACAAATATTTTGATTGTTTGTCTCACGAAAGTAACTTTTTGTTTAGTTTTGTAATTTTTCGTTTTTGTTCATCTCAATATCAACGTCCAAGGAAGCCAATGCAAATGCTGCAAAACAACACCAGAAATTTTTTCTTCGTTCCCTGCTTTGGAGATTTTTCAAAATTACGTGCAGCATCAAAATCAATCAGACATTGAAGCAAAATGTTCAAATCGATGCAAATTTTCATCCTAAGAAATGTTGCATTCTCTTGAAAAATAGCAAACTGCTTCTGATTTAATTAAGCATGAGAACAAGAAATTGTCAATGAACATGCAATGTGGCACATCGTTGCATAAACTTGTGCTGGTAGAAAAAACAACCAAGCACAGCTTTTCTCTCTCACCCGTGAACACTCAAAACACGAAGTTGTTTGAAACCACTCAAAGAAGATATTTTACTGCAAGATCATTTATACCCAAAGATAAGTTGTATTGTTGATTGAAAGTTTCGACATTTCTATTCCATATCCAACTCCATCGGGGGTTTCTTTCTGCGATTGGAATTTGATATCTCTCGTATCGACTACCAAATTCTCCTTCCAGCAGTGGGCCCCAACTCCACCATCCCCACCACCACGACCACAGATCTTGTCTTGACCCATAGCAACATCTTGGTGTTGGATTATTTCCATCAGACAAACGAATTTGGTAGCAGCTCCATCGTTGAGCTTACAAACAAATATAAGCATTGTAAGCATTGATATCTATCTTCAATTTTTGTCTTATTATATTTTAAGCAGAATCACCTTCTTCGTAGTTCCACTCCGACAGGTCACCGGTTCTGGCATATTCGTAACCGTACCAGCTGTTGATACGTTGCGCGTCCCATAACCACGCATCCACAGAAATAGTAAATCTTCTGTCAATTAGCGCTTGAAGCCGAGTGCAAGGGCAGGGTTCATCGCCAGAGCTCCATTGATCACTCAACTCTCTCGTGTACCAAGCAATGCAACCTCTACGTGCTATTGTTATTTGTGCTTGCGTCGGGCTTTTGGTCACGTGGTAGAAGTACTGCCCCTTTTTTCCACCTGAGTCACATGTTGTCGTGACAA
>JGI24022J15233_10003914_pt1 | contig 15074 bp, 4 predicted proteins | sample Ectturendosymbi2_FD_15233 | JGI IMG/M metagenome (IMG submission 15233)
CACCAAGCGAAAAAAATCCCGCCTCAGCAAGCATATGCGGAGTGGCTCTGGTGAAGTGCCAGTTGTTGAAGGTCTGCACCCGATCTCTCATTGACCGCATGCTCGGAGTAACCGGATGCTCGCACGGGAACATTATCCGAAGATCTCTTCTCTGCTGCTCCGTCAGCTCGCTTCTCGCAACGAGCGCAGCCGACGATTGCTGCGGAAACGAACACTCTTTCCAGCAACACCGTTCGATTTTTGCGCATTTTTCAAACGAAGCTGAGCGAAAAACAGGTTTTGGTCGTTCATTCATAAAACATCGAATCATACGGGACTTCCCCGTTGGGAGAATAGTGTCATTTCGCATCTTGAGAATACAGATAGCTGAGAGGAGCGTTCGTCCCATACATTCGAGTAAATATGGTACACCTGTTTTGATCCACCACACCACCCCTGTGACAGGGCCATTAGCTTCATTCTAAGCGTCAACAAACACAAACCGTTTGGTTCCGCTTCAGAAGGATTTTAACCATCATGATACTTTAAACAAACAATATTGACCAGATTTAAGTTACAAAAATACAACCAACCCGGCGATCCATATCCGGGATGTTTCGACTCTCCCTTCCTTGCGCCATTGTGCAGTGAGGAAAGTGTGTGATGTGTTCCGTGTTCGGATTGTCCAACCTCCTCCAGTTCCTGAGGACACCCCCACAACAGAAACACTGGGTACGATCCAAGTTACCCAGGTAGAACCAACCCGAGGCGGCCATGTCCTCTGCTGATGGGGCCGAGTCACTGGACCAATCAGCAGTGAATGTTTGGAATCGGTGACTTTCACGGTACAAGTTAAGTGAACGGATGAGTCTGGCTTGGTCGGGGTTTTGGATGGTCGCTAGTTGGCGATGAATGGGAACGTCGTATGTTGAAGGAGGAGGGGGTGCGACTGGCCTGGCAGTTTGAAAGTTGCGCATGTCCAACCCTTGGTAGTGTCGGACGGGCGCCAGGCTTTAAAAGAAAAGTGGTATTTTTGCATGGATGCTTCCAAAAACAGCACAAACTTTAAATTCCTAACTGAACAAAACAGTAGTTGTATGTGAATGTTTCCCATCAGTAGACACCGCTCTTGGAAGCACAACTTTGATAAATAAATGAAAAATTTCGCAATAAACAGCAGCATCTGCAGTGGAAACGTCATATCACAATGTTCATTATTATCATTATATAAAACCTTATTATTATATCACAATGTGTAAAATGCATCTTCACGTTTCGGAAAGGCAAAAAATTCTCTCAAAACCTTGAATGCTGAGAAATCATGCCGCTCACGAGGCAACACATTGACACCATCATTGCATTGCTACTCACGCAATTTCTACAATCTGCACAGTTTCTACAGAGTTTCAGGTATGGACACGTTGATTTAAGCAAGGATATAAATATGATAAAATAGTCCCGCCGATAGTGCGACAATGGTCAGACAATTCTGACTGTTGATTCGCATTACCATTATGATCATAAAAAGTATTGATCTGACAGATATTGGCAAGGTTTTAAAAAAACGTGTACCAAGTTTCGAGAACTGGGGTTTCTAGGAAGGGCAGGCGTTTCATTTTGCTTTTACGTGTGGGGCTGAGGACCAAGGCGATTGGCAACTATCTACCAGTTATTCACTATAGCTAAGCCACATAAATATCAGTCTGGCAAGTACTCACGCATCAACTCCTTTAGACAAATGCTATAGCCAGAACTCATTTTTTCTAGCGGACCTCTGCGGTCGTCGTTATTCCAAGGTAACTAGTTGAATAATGAAACTTGAAAGCAGGTCGCTGACTTTCCGAAAAATGCATGTCCTTCAATTGATTACAACTTTCAGAAATAAAAAACGAAACTGTGCAAAACCTCCTTGATGCACTTCAAAACGTCTTTATTTGTTTCAGTGACTTAATCTGACAAATACTGGCAAGGCTAGGTTTTTTTTCGGTCACATACCGAAATTTTTTGACCGTGAAAAATTAAGTCAATTCTGTCATAGTGTCCAAAAATATAGACTAGTGAGTAGTGTTACAGCGAGTTTTAAAGCTACTGTATTATGGGACAAATGACCGAAATGCCTCTGCAAAAGAAAAACACACTTCTTAAAAAGTTAACCTGTGCTGTGGCACAAGACGGTCAAAAATTAAAGCTTCGCATGGATATAAATGAAGGGTAAACCACCAGGACGTACCTCGAATTAGAAACATGCTGGAGTCCTGGAGCTGAAGCAAACGAGGTCTGCGGCGTGGACGCTGCACGGGAGGCCTGACGTCGTGGAGCGGCTCCAAAGAGTGTCTCGCCGGCAGATCGAGTCTGTGCAGGTCCGGCCTGTAACGGTATTTGGAAAATCCCGTTTCACAATAGTGCCATGAGGAAGTGAGAGAGTTCCGGACTCACGTAGCAGCAGGTAGTTTCACAATGTTTATGTTTTTCACTCCTGCACAACTGTTCAGGGATACCCGAACTAAACGTAAAATGACAGGGATATGGTTGGCCATGGAATGGACCATTTCTGAATGTCACCCTCCCGCTTGCAAAGATTCTGCATTTGCTTCATTCAACCCAATGCTACACAACAAGCAGAGCAGCTGATAAAACTAACTCTTGCAAAAGCATAGCACAGAATATTGATCAATCGCACAATAGGTTTCAAAGCTTTCCAAAAGACAGAGAATTCCCGAAAACGGAGGAGTGATACAAACCGGAATTTTCTAGTTCTAGAGTGAAATTCTATGAAACAAAAACTGCAAGAATGCATTTAGTCCCAAATAAAAGCGATTTCTTTTGTAGTTTGCTTCAAAACGTACACGGCTTCGATCCTCGATTCAATAAAGCTGCTTTACACAAAGTTCCTGAATATATTTTCGGAATTTAACATCAGCGCTGACAACAAACGTAAAGCATTTTAAATGTTTTTTTACCTGCTTGACAGTGCTGTAGGAGTGAATGGAGACTACAGTTACCCGCAAGTATCGAAAGCAACTGCTGTTATGAACGAACTGCTGGAAAGAATATGCGTAGGAAGAGTTGGCTACTGCGTCACAGACATTCCCCAGTTGGAGCAACACCGGGTTACATCCTGGACTTGCCAAACTGTGCAACAGCTTTAACCAGGGTCACGGCCAAATTGCATGGCGACACCGTGGCATCAATACATAATGAAATCGACTTACTGCCGCGGAAGATCTGCCACCAAATCGATCCAAAGGCACATTACCACAGTCATCCTGGCCCCTTGCAAAGCGACATGTCGGTCTGAACAAAACAAAAAGTCTGTTATATTATGAGCATTGTTGTTTCGCCTATGCGCAGTTTGCCCTGAACGGATGGTGTAAATTGTATAAAAAACGACGAAAACTTTGCAGGTGGAGTGCACTGGTTAAATTTTAGGAAATTTCCAGGAGTGATACAACGTGATAAATGTCAAAAACACTTTTAGTTTTTGAAACTTTGCAGAAAGAGAACAAGATCAATATAATGCAGGGCGTATTTTGTAAATGATCGAATTTCAGCTACTCTGACAAACTTGGCCAAACAAGAACTGCGCTGTAACTCAGTGTAAACAAAAGCGTACTTACGTAGGAAGCAAAACGAAGGGTGCAAATTAATCAGGACAGGAAAAATCATACAAGTCTGTAAGCTGCGATTGACTAATGCGAGGTAAGATCATTAATAATCGTGTGCATTTCGAGTCGAACTCCGACTACCCGGTGTAGCTAGACCTGGACGTTGAAGGTGATATTATATTAATCAACCTAACAAAGTCATTGTGCAAAAATCTTTGAGGCCGAGAGCAGGCAAAATGATTTAGACCAGGAGGAGCAAAAGTAGAAATCAAAAAGCAGAAAAGCCAGCATCACACTACAAAACGTTTATTGAGATATCTGAAAACGGTTTAAAGCAGTGGTTTTCAACCTTTTCCATGCAGCGACCCATTTTGCAACCCAATTTACCCTAACGATCCCCTTCCGAAAATTTTCAGTCATGCATATGCAATGCAGTTGTATTGTATTTGCACAATAGAAAATCGCAATAACTAAAAAATGACTTACGATATCACTATGTTGAACACAGACCCATTTATTGAATTCATACACATGGCAGCACCAGTGAGAGAGACCCGTGCTGTATGCAAATCACTCCACAGCATAATTCATTGAAAACTAGAATAACTCCCAAATTAGCTACCGCATTCATATATCTAATTTAGAAACACAACACATTCTTACGTCAAAAAGTTATTAGTTCATTGCCAAACGCAACAGTTCTGTAATGGTCATGTGCGTCCGCAGAAATTTTTTCATGGGAAGGGCGACGTCAACATTTTGCTTATAATTTTCAAGTTGCTGATAATGCATTGTAAATGGACATTCACAAAACGCATTACTCTTTCTACACCACAAAGAAAACGACCCATGTTACGGTAACAATCACAAAAAATGCGCTTCGTTGTCAGCGATACCCAGGACCCAGGTATACTACAATAATTTACACAGTAGGCCAGAGGTCTCCAAAATTTTTTGTCCGAGGGCCACATAAGCTATTACTCAAAGGTTCGAGGGCCGGCCATCATAGTCATACGTAATGTAAGTGTTTCAGGAAAAGCTAAACTCTACCAAATGAACATGTTTTTCGTAAATATATTATTTTTTCATTATTGACAAAATGTCTTCGCGGGCACGATGAAATGGCTTTGCGGACCGGATTTGGTCCGCGGGCCGTAGTTTGGAGACTCCTGCAGTTGGCTATCAGCAGATTTTCAAAGCAAGATACCTCTCTTCAAGTAAGCATAAACATTGCCATGGTTTTCAACTAAACCACAAATTATGACTTTATTTTACCTAGCAAGCAGGGCCGCACCAAGCTGATACTTTTGTGAGGGCAAAATCATTGTAGCTTGGGGATGCTGTACCTGACAACTGAAAATGTTATTTAGCATTTCGGGAGGGGGAAATTGCCCGGTTGCGGGATCTGCTATCAAGACTTTTCAGTGTCACTTTGAAACAAGAGCTGTAAACGTTTGGGATCTCGTCCAACACGGTCAATAAAACTACGCTTGTCTTTGCTAATTTTTTCACAGTGAACGCTTATCATATGCAAAGCGGACAATTCGTCCTGTATTTCGACATGACTGCGGACAACCTTCCAGAATTAGAACACCGCACACAGGCTTTACAAAATTGAGTAGTTGAATTAAGAAAACTCGCCACAGCAAATAAAGCTTTGCACTCAGTATTCGCTCATACGTCAGAACTAATCCTTTACGATTAAGACGTAATCACACTAGCCTGCATAGACGTATTCTAACAAGCTACGTATTTTTATACTGCGTGAAATAAACCCTACATGAGTGTAGCTTGGTACTCTGGTACATTTGTTACTATCAGTGGCGTTGCTGACGAGGGGAAGGTTCTGCAAACCGCCTTCCTCCTGGCAAGTTAAATTTAAAAACTGGGCACCCACTTAACGTATATGTTGGTATTAATATTCTTTTAGTTTTCAGTAGGTTACCGTTTTTACGTTTTTCCAAAGTTTTTAGGAGTATTTTCCAATGATTTTACATCGGGATTCGCTAACACATTCGCCATTCGTACATTTTTTCTGAGTGTTGGCTAGTGGGTCCTCTACAGTCGCCAGTGGGCTCCCTTCAGCTAAGTTTAACCCCCTGGCCCGAATCTCCACTTACGCCACTGGTCGCATCGCACTAACAATGGATTTTATTTTTCAAACTGTGGAAACATTGCTACAGATTCACTCACGCTTCTTTTCACAAAGTATAAATGCATGTGGCTTACCGCTATCAGCCGTCACTGTCTCGTTGCATTGCCTGACAAGAAATTTGCGTTCAACAGTCACATGCAAGCAAAACGCCTGCTACCGTAACACGAAGTGAACCTTCGAAGATTTGTTGCCATGTTATTGTTACGCAATGAAGACCAACTGAAGAACGATCTGTTCGCAACTTTCGTACCTGCCTCTGCAGGTAAAGAAGGGTGCATTACTGCATGACACTAGAACAGTGAACCTGGCGCTTGTGCAGTGTGAGTGTTATACCGGCAAATGAACTGTCGTAGCAAGAATTAAATCAATTGTTCAGAAAATAAACTGCTGATTTCAGGATTTCTATAAAGTTTTGACCCTCAATCTCAATTTCTAGGGGAGAGTGCAAATGCCCGTTTTGCACCCCCTCCCACTGCGGACGCCCATGGTTATGGTCATAATCACACTCAAAACTCTGTTATGTTCATAATCATACTTAAAAGAATTTTAAATGATAAAGTAGGCTATCAGTAGTGCCAGGTGATCCAATTATTTTTGTCAGAGCAAGAAACGGTTCAAGATACGAAATATGAAATTCAGAAGATTTATGAATTTTTCATCAGAAGCTCTCGCGACCCCAGAAAAAGGCAAACGACCCCCAGGTTGAAAACCACTGGTTTGAAGACTTGGTTTGAAGATTTGTTTTTGACATCTGACTAGTCGCTGCTGCTTTTAAAAACAAATAGGCTTCTCGTCATGCCTAGTTTTTCAAAAACTTGTCCTGCGAAGTCAGTGAGAAAAAGTTTTCAGATTACAATTCTTTTAGACCAAGAACCGAAAACAGTGTGAAACTATGAAGTCTAACAAATTCCCATCAGGTGCAAAAGGCACACACAAAAACTTGGAATGCAATCATGAAGGACATCTCAAACCAAGTCTCTCTTTCAACGTTAAAAAAACACTGAAGCAAAACGATTGAACGATCAAATAAATTTTGTTGTTCAAGCACTGTTTTTTAACCATATCAAGTGCAATAAAATTATTGGTTTGGTGACCTTTTATTCTAAACAGATATATTACCGAACATATGCGATAGACCATGGAAAAAGCATTAATGTAAGAGTACTACAGATTGGAAAAAGGTTTGTAATTTACCGCAAAATCGGCACCAGTGATACGACAGCAGGAGATGCTTTCGACAATTAACACGGCCAACAAACAAGCGTCACACAAACTTGTGCATGCTGAGGAGGAACGGGTCGGTCCGGGAAGAAAGGTTTCTCAGCGTGCTGGAGCAGGCAAAGCACTTTACTTCGTCGTATTGCCCGGTGTGGTAAAAGCCAGCAGAAGCAAATTTCCGAGCATCAATAGACACTGATGCAGGGAACCGTTGAAAAGAAGACAGGCGGTAGCTCTCCCGTTGAATTTGTTGAGTTTCTGATAAGCAACACAACACATGTCCTACACAACAGGCTGCTGATCTATTTTAGAAGTTCTTTGAGCTCCAGTAGAAATGTCTTATTTACAGTACTGGAAAACCAGTAAAGATATAATCGGCAGCGCCACTCAAGCAATGATTCAGCAATTCCTCCCGAGCAACGCAACTTCTACGACGCCTTAATGAATGCTGCGTTGGTTCTTGGTTGTGAAAAAATAGCAGCACGGCGCGTGAATCATTTTCTTGCACTCGTTCCATACCGCCTATAATGGAGCCTGGACATGCCGAAAGTATCGTTTTTCAAGTCTTCAGTACGACCCGACCGGGAAGTGATCCTAGCGTACCCGCTTAGCGCCGCAAGCTCATCCTATTGTACAAATCAGTCGGTTATTTAAAATAACTGAGAAGTAAATTTTATTCGAAACGTTTCCAAGCACCAAAACGCACCGGAAAAAAACGGCTTTACTTAAATTAACTGATGCTTCACCACAAAATTTCCCCACCTGAATGTCCTTCTGGGCCGTCGCATGCCACTGCAAAAAATAATCATAATACATTATTGTCAACAACCGTCTCTGATGCGAGTTTTACCAAATACAGACAAAAGCAAACTAATGTTTTAAACGGTAATTACAACAACTTTCTAGATGGTACGCAGCAAATTGTTTTACAGGAAAAACCAAAGTAATGTATAACAGTGTATGTCACGAATATAATGTTCTTTAGTCAGTCAAAACATCACATGTTCAGGTCTTGTATCGCTTTGGTGACAGTAAGGAAATGTTTTTATAGATATTTCTCAATTTAAGAGAGTTCGCAGTTTTTAGGTAGAAACTCAGGGTTTCGAAGGGCAAATATAAAAAGCGACCTGAAGTTCACAGAAAAATAAGGTGCAAGCCGACCTACAGCGAAGATAAAGAATATCATGTCAACACGTGTGCAGCTAAATAAGGTAAACAACATTTCGCAGTGCGAGCAAACGATGTCGTTACCCGAACTGCGTACACGCAATAAATCTCGAATAGGTGCTGTCCAGTCAAGATTACAATTTTTTTTATTTTTACCTTTTATACTTCATGCCAGTTTTTTTTAAGGAAAATGTTAGGTGCAAGTATGGACCTGCAGGGACCCGATTTCTCTGATTCTAGGGGCCCGAATCGGGTCCCTAAAACGCCTTAAAAAACTGCTTTATGCATAGGGATGTTGTATGGCCAAGCTTATATGTGTGTGCTACGAAGAATTCATGCGCTCTACTAACATTCACAGAAAACTCTGCGTCCCTGCATTGAGGTAACGAAACCAAATCATTTGTGAACATTTATGCTTGACAGAAGTCACTATCTAATGAACGTGTTATCATGCGAAACCATCTTTGCAAATAAAATTTGAAAATTAGTTAGGTGACAACTGCCAATGCATTGGTTACTTTTTCTTTTACGAGTTCACAACATGCCCGGTAGTCCAATGACTTTAATTAGATTTCGACAAGTGGAACTTCTGGCGTATTTGCATAGCTGCAAATGATGAAAGTGTTCAGATCAATGTTTCAGACTACATTCAGGTGTTGTTATTGTTGGATCAGGATAAGATCAGTGTGTGAAACATAGCGTTTTACCTGTTACTCATTTTTTTTCTTAAATTATTACATATTTACTTGACTTGACGAAAAGTTATTTTGTTGTTGGGCTATGAGCAATGAGCATCCTGTACACTGATATGAAGCTGAAATCAACATGACATTAAATACAGTCGTTTATTGTAGTTAATTCTGCGTACTGAAACAAACATGATATCAGATAGTTATTGAACACGAATTTTAAAAAACGGTGGTCACCAACATTGATGCTGGTCCGTGATATAAAACGGCTCTGACTCGTACTTTTTGACTGGTTCAGTACTATGCGGCATAGTACTGTTGTTTTTAAGTTATGTTTCACACACAGACCTTACGATTTCATTTGAATAAGAGATGATGCCTACCTAGTAGGTGAAATGTATGCTCTGTAAAATCTTAGTATTTGATTATATGCTGAGAAAGGATTGCTTTCGATAGACAGTACTATGTATCAGTACCAATCACGAATGTACCGAGATTAAACGCATACTCGAAAATTAATTTTCATATTGCAGAAAAACTTTTAGGTTGATATGTTTTACCTGTTGTATTCCTATCATTCAGCTGTGAAACTGAAAGACCGGAATGACGGGAAGGGGGAGATGATGTCTTATGGACTTCCTGACATTCGTCATCAAAGATTTTGAGATAATGCTGGGTCGTATCAGCTTTGGGAAGACTCCCTGCCCTCACGATCATTCGATATTTTCTTGAGGATTTCACAGGCACAAAAAGTTGAATAATTTGTATAAAACACAAAACAAACATTGCATAGAAATTGCCTAATACTATTACTTTGTCTCTCAGTCTAAAACTTGGCAATGTATAAGGATTCTGCTTATAAACTGCACTCTCTGGTATGTTGTAGTGCTCGTCTTTGCAGAACAAAACCACTTTTGATGCACTCTTTTCCACTGAAAAATTGCCACAATCTTCACTAAAGTTTGGTTGAAGTTTGCAGTCTTTTTCATCATCACAAAAGCATTTCCCAGTTGTTGCTGACCTTAAAATTTCTCTTTCTGAAAAATAAGACTCTTTCCCAACAGTGCAGTCACAAAATAGCTTACTATCACAACGTGGAAATGTAAGCAGATCTGATTTAAATTCCCTATTTTCTTCATGCTCATCATTATCCTTATCGCTCATCTCATTTTTTGAATAGTCAAGGTTAGTCTTTATGCAATGCTGGAATCTCTCTGATATTTGCTTCACATTTTTCAGTCTTTCAGGAAAGACACTAGGTGAAATGTCATTAGTTAAGTTACTTACTATGTTATGACAGAGATTGCCAATTTTTTCTTCAACTTGAATGTCTTTTGCACAGAAAACTTCATGTATATCCACTCCACGAAATAAGCAAAAATTATGAAATAAAGTGAGTGACTTTTTATACAGTAGAATCCAGAAAAGAGAAGTTTCACTGCTGGTATCAAGGTGCTTGGCTGTTTCTGGTACATGATTAGATAGCAAACAGCTTAAGGGAAAAATTAAACAACCTTCCTGCAGTAGATCATGTTCATTCAACAACAAATCAGCCACGATTGACGATCTTGATAATAACTGAAGTTCAGGTAACCATTGCACATGATTTTTACAACTTCCAATCTTAGGATGAAGCAATTCATCATCATGCAACGTATTCAACTTCTGGAGTCTACATAAAAATTCACTGTTTGGGACAAAACGTTCCTGAAAATATGCATGATTAACATGGAAACTTGCAACTACTTCATCTCTGACCAGAATAACAGATATCCCTTTCCGTGTTGACATTGATAAAAACAAGGAGAACCCTGAGAAGGTTGCCAGCTCTCTCCCCAACAGTCGTGTGAGTGTTGACATGATTATGCCCTTACCGGTGATAAGAACAAGGTGGACATGTAGGCTTAAGACAGCTACCACATGTCATTCAATAATTCAAGTACTATAATCAACACTACCTTGCAAACATTTTTTCAAGCTTTGCAAAAATGCATTGTTGAAAACCATACTGCAGCTAGACAGCACCTCACAGCACAGATGTTTACATCCTAAACCTTTAGAAATAACACAAACACAATTAAAAGTCTATTTTATTATGTATTCATCAATAGCATTGATGTTTGAAGCACTTTTCAACAACCTCACACCACTGAAAAAGGTTTTAAAAATAGCTGAAATTACACAAGACAACAACAAAAGTAATGTTAAGGTCAGTTAAAACTAAGATTAATACACTGCTTACCACAGGTTTAAAAAGGTAATGTCAAAGGGTTGAGGCAACCATACAAAATTTGCAGTGAAACAAATAATTGACTCATGCTAAAGAGAAAACAAAACAAAGTTGTTATAACAGCCTGATAACTACTGAAGGTTTTGGATGGTATAATGCATTACAATTGCATAAGACCAGCTTTAGCACACCCAAAAGTTGCTAAATTTGGAGATTCAATTTGATCAGACTCAGATCATGAAATTAGCAACACATTCATGAGATCTTTTCTAAATTTAATATAAAACTTACCTTCAAAATCCCCTGTCTATTGAAAAATCGCACCATTACAGCATTCAGTTTAATTTCCATAAATCTAGCTTTATTAGTGAAGAAGCTCTTACAATTGCATGCTTTGAATCCAACTTGCAGAAATTCAAGAGGAAACAATATTCTTATGAGATTTACAAAAATGCTTGTCAGCATTATCATTACTTCATTGTGCAATGAATCTATTACCAAGGTGTGTTTGGACGCCTAGTTCTCAACCTGCTTAAATTGTGTGACACCATTGCAATGCTACACTACTGCATAACTTTTGACACATTTCCTCTCTGGTTTTCACAGATATTTTAAATATGTGAAAATAGCAAATGTTCAATGTGACAACATTAAACCAATTCATTCTGGTGGCTTGAACTTGCCTACAACGCATCTTGCTGAATAAACCATATAACCGCATTTCGCATATGAAACTTTGTACGCAGAGCAAAAGACACATTTATTTACTGCTATAAACTGTTCCCCTTAAACAAAAAGTAGCTCGCCCTTGGGAGATCTACAGCCTAAACAACCCCACCCTGGTCCTTAGCAGCCTCCTATGCATTTGGAAAGCCATTGCAGCACCACTTCAAAATAATCAGTGGGCTGAGTCATATGAAACAATAAAACACTACCATTAATCATGATGGCATCATTCATTTGTATCCCCTATGCTTGTGTTTCATCAAAATAAATGTATTGCCACCATCAAGCATATACTTTTCCACTACTTTCACATATGTATCAAGTTTATTCATATATTTGTGTGTTCCTCATCATTGCAATGTATGCATAAGACTTGCACATTGCATGTGGGAGTGAAGACGTTATACACAATAAAACAACTGCAAGGGCTTTTTCTTAACTTCTTGTAAGTGGCACAGATAACACTTAGTGCAGCGTACAAGTCTGTTTCAAAAAAAAACTTTTCTAGTTACCACCTAGTATCTTTGCTAAACTTTTCTAATTACCATCTAGTATCTTGCAACACGGGTTAATACACTGGGGCTAACTAAAACACATCAAACAAGTTTGCACACAGGCCAATATGCTGGCAGCATTCCCTCTGACCACAGCCAGGGACAGGCACTGGTGGAACCACTGTCATGCCCTGGGGTCACCCGAAATCTCAACGAACTTCCTTAGACAGTTCAAAAAAGGGACAGTGGACTTGCCATACACACCAGTGGTTTCAATTGCAACTGGTTGAAAGTAATAATGTCAAAGACTAGCCTAAGGGTAAGTTAGTGTTATATTAATAAGGTTTAAACCATGAGAAAGGATGACTATAATAATGAGGAATATACAAGTTAGCATATATTTCACAAGGGTTAATATTGGTTAAAAGTACAACTTTTATTTCTTTTTGAAAGCATAGAAAGGTTGTATTTTCAAATTTGAAACCAACGATTCCCAAATCTTAACTCTTATAATATAAGCAAGAGATTTTTGTCCAGTCACCATTCTTTTCCTGGGAACTATATATTCTTGAGATGTTTTTGTCTAGTATTATATGAATATCTATTGTCCAACATTGTGAATAAATTGTTAAAAACTGATCATATCAGGCTTGAATTGATACATCAATTTTGCTATTTGCAACTTATCAAGGTCATTAACTTGATTAAGATTCAAACTTTTGAGTTGTGCATGGAGTTTTTCAGCATTTGATCCATATGAACTAAATGTAATCAGTCTTATAATTTTCTTCTGCATTGTTCTTATTGGTTCAATTAAGTACGTTGAAGCTGATCCTCAACTGGCCTAGTTATTGCATACTGAAGGTGAGAGCAGACCAGACTCACAGCATACTAAGCCTGTAACCAGGGGGAGCAGAATCCCGCTACAAAATTTTTCACTCCCTGGATAAATGCGTTGGACAAAATATAGAACTATTAGAGAAAGTTTGAAACATTTGGGCCCCTCTCATAAAACCCTTCGCTTCCCCTAGTGTCCCAAGCTGGTTACAGGCCTGTAGTATACCATTATTTAAAAGGAATTAATGGGAAGGTAATATCTGATCTTTTGAAAAGCTCTTCAGGCTTTGGATATTTGTTCTTTTACTTGAGCTATGTGCGAGCTTAAGGATAGCTTGTATCTAATGCTACTCCCATGTATTTAACATTCTCAAATTTGGATATAATTATTATATATTATAATATATGATCATTAATGAGTGAATATTCATATCAAAGTCCAAAGGTATTTTCTGCTTTGTAATCAGCATGTAATGAGTTTCATTATAATTTCGTAATATTTTATTATGTTTCAACCAGTTCTCAATATTATTTACAGAAGTTCCTCATTAAACTTTTTTTAGATCACCGAGGAGTAAAACTAATACTGACTTTCCCAGGTGTAATTTTTACAAGAAAACGCAATTGAACAAAGACTTCTTGAAAAAAGTATTATCTATAGATAGAAAAATATGATTGGGGGGAATGGGTACATTTACAAATGCTGGATGCTTGAACATTGTTTTGTTTCTTGGTAAAATATATTACTTAGTTTTTCTTGACGTCTTAAAACTATAGCCTATGCTATAGGAATCCAAAATAGCTACACACTCCAAGTAAGATATGAATCACATTTTTATTGGTAGTGTCTATTTTACCGCCGATTTTCTGGTGTCAACAGATGGGCTGGAGCTATTGTGCTGCTAGTCTGACACAATTCGAATGAAAAGATCAGTTTGCATCCAATCAATGTGCTGCTCATAGTGTAGTGGTTATGTTGCATGTCTAGTATGCCATTGGTTTTTGGTTCGAATCTCACCTTAGAGATTTTTCTTCTTTTTGCTTTTTTAAAAACTTTTCCATTAGGTGTTACCTTTAGGGTTCGGTTAGGGGTTAGCATTATATTATGGTTAGGGCTTTGGTTTAGCATTAGGGATTAGCATTTGGGTTAGAATTTAGGGGTTAGCATTGGGGGTTCACATTAGGGGTTAGCATTAGTGCTAGGGTTAGCATTATCATTTGGGGTTAGGGTTAGCATTAGGGTCATGGGTTACTGTTACAGTTAGGGGTTAGTGTTTGGGTTAGTTATGGTTTATGGTTAGGGCTTGGCTTTAGGGTTTATCTTTTGTTTTTACTTAGTTTCAGCCAAGCTTTGGACTGGCAGCACAATAGCTCCAGCCATGCCATTGCCGTCGGCATTTTGGCAACAAAATAGACACTGCTATTTTTATTTTCTGATAAATCTCATTGTTTTGAAGCTTCCTGGTTTTCAATCACAAAAATGCCTAACTATGAAACAAAACAAATAGGCTAGAACAAAAAATTTTACTTCAGCCAATCAGGCAGTCTACCTACTCAGCCTATCACTATCAGAGATGAGCGGACTGTCAATGTCATATTTTGTGCTCCAGATCCAGTTCAGATTTATTAAAGTCAGTCCAAGTTCAACCACAGTCCAAAAAATGTTCAATCATGTAAAGCCCAAGTCCAAATTAAGCCCAAAAATTTTTAAAAAGGCAGTGGTTATAGATACGCCTGTGTAACCCCTAAGCTAAGGCTAACCTAACCCTAGCCTAAAACTAACCCGTAAAGGTGTTAAAAAAAAAAAAGTAAAGTCGGCAAGGTGAGAGTTGAACCAAAAACCACTGACATAGCAGCCGTAACCCATCACCCCTAGACCAGTGGTTGTCAACCTTTTTTGTATTGGTACACCCTTTAGAATTTGCTCGAAAACCTGTACACCCCTGCCATGCACTAAAATCTACTACTGCAAAT
>JGI24022J15233_10003918_pt1 | contig 15069 bp, 10 predicted proteins | sample Ectturendosymbi2_FD_15233 | JGI IMG/M metagenome (IMG submission 15233)
AAGTCCATGTCTGGAGGTATCAATTACGTTTGCCATGTCTTTGCTGAGCACTCCTTCCATTGTTTGTCAGTCTCCATGATTGCTAGGTCGTGCCGTATGCACACTTTCTGGAGACAGTTGTGGGCAGGTCAGAGATGTAGATGTTGAAGAGAAGAGGTGCCAGGATGGATCCTTGTGGGATGCTGTTCTTGGGGCGTTGCAACCTTCTCCGTTTGTCGTTGCCGTTGGTAAGCCTGAAGCTCCAATGACCAACCAGCTCCATGATCAAGCGGACTATGTGCCTGTTAGGTAGCAATCGCAGTAACTTGCATGTATAAGCTTCTTTGACTGTAGTGACTGATATTATAAAAGTCTGTTTGGTTTATAACCGTTTGTTGTTTCTTCACAGTAGGCAATGTAAATTTTTGCAATTATCATTTGTGATTTTTGTTGGAAAGGAATTGACATAGTTTGGGTTTGAACTTTTAGAACCACTGACCTAGGCAAAAATCCGCGTCTGTAGAGCCTTTCATTGACTTTCCAGCGTTTGTGGTTGGCAAGTTACGGCCAAAAAACAACAAAACTCATTAATTAATCCCCTAAAATCAATTATAGTTTTTTTGGTCATACATGTGCTTACGAATGCAGCCTAGATCTGCCGCTGTTGACAAAATTTCCGGTATTTTTATAAAACGAATCTGGTAAGCCTACATGAGACGCAAGGTGCTTGGTTTTCCGTTGAAGCTGGTTTCAATCAGTTGCTTCTGGTTGTGCACAGCAGTTGGTTTTTGTTGACGTTGGTTTTTGTTGACAACACGTTGCTCCAACACATAGAACACGCAAAGTTTAGTGAAAATTCTAAACGAGAATGAAGAGGTTTTGCCAAGCAAAACCCGTAAGCCAGCTAAAACTCAATCAATTTTAATAAGCAACAATACCCCAATAAACTTTCAAACACTTACAATATAGCGAAAATTACATTGGATTGGAGACGATTTAACCAAAATGTCACTGACATTTCTAAATTAATCAGTATCTTGGTAAATCCAGTTTGATGTTTTTGTACTGTACCTCATCTTATAAACTTTCACTTTTATTCAATCAACGCGCCTGTTAGCTTAACAGTACAAAATGGCGGTACTAATGCGCACCTGGTTACATGGCATACATACAGTATATTAGCACCAGAACGACCAAGTGGCTTTTTTGACTCATTTCAATTTTGTAACAGCTGGCTTAGTGTCAACAGTTGCAAGTTTCGCCTGAAACTTCCAGACTATCATTTTTTTCTTGAAGTCAATCTTAGGTGTGAATTTTGTTACCCGTCTATTACAAATGAAAGAGTTACACATGAAACTACCTAGAACGACCATGTTGCTTTTTTGACTCATAGCAGTGCTTGTACTGCAATACGTAAGACTGCGACGATTCAGCATTGTTGTGTGTTGACATAACAAGACCAGAAGACAATAGATGCAACTATCGGTTATGGTTTAGATCTTCGGACTCTACTCGAAGGCAGTAAGCTCCAGCAACGTCAGTCACTTATTTCAAAATAAAGTAGTTGCTGCTGAATGGTTGATGATTTTGTCTGTAGAATCGTATGATAGCGTGTTTGCAAAATTACGAATAACTGCAGAATTAACGCAATTTCTCTCCTATTCAGATTTAGTTAGCTACTTGTGCAGTCGATAAGGAAAGGCGTACTGTAGGCTACTGCAAAAACATAAGTAGACTGCAAATATGGTGAGATGGTTGACGGCTCACCAGGCTTTGCAGCGTTTACAAAATATTGAATCAGATTGTTCTGATGGTGAACTTTGTGATAGCGAGGACCCTTTGGGAAACGATGCACATCCATCTGCAGTGGAGAGTGACGAGGAGCCCATTGTGACTGAATCCAGTGATGAAGATACGGATAGTGATGCAGTTACTGATTTAGATGGAAATGACGACGGAGTACAGGACTTCATAGGAAAAGATGGATCTTCATGGCGAAAGTTGTCTACCTTTCAAGTGCAGAGGGGGGAACGCTTGCAACAACAAATCGTTGTAAACGTCAGGCCTGGTCCAACTGCATTTGCAACAAACCATGTAATCGAAGGCAACCCATCTTCTTCTTTCCGAATTATATTCAGTGAAGCGATGCTCCGAAATATTCAGAAATGTACTATTTCTGAAGCTCAGCGTGTCACAGGGGATGTCACCTGGAATGTGACACTACACGAACTTGACAGTTTATAGGCCTTATTATTACTAGGGGTGTGTTAGGGCAAGGGGCCTGCCTTGCTCTAGTCTGTGGAATACGTCTTGGGGTGCCCAATGTTCAGTAATACCCTTTCCAGGAACAGGTTCATGGAAAAAATGAGATTTCTACGATTTGACATAAAGAGTGAAAGAAGGCGTCGATTGGCTGAAGACAAATTTTGCCTTGCATCCTGCTTATGGAACTGCTTCATTGAGAACAGACAAAAATCTTACGTGCCAAATGTTTACGTGACTGCTGATGAACAGTTGCTTCCATGTAAAGCAAGATGTAAGTTCATTCAGTACATGGCAAATAAGCCAGATAAATTCGGACTAAAATTTTGAATGATGGTTGATGCTGATGGCAAGTGTTTGTATAACGGCTTTCCATATTTAGGCAAAGATGATACCAGAGACACTTCTGTGAGTATGCCCACTGATGTTATAATGGAACTGGTTTGGCCCCTTTTCAAGCACGACTACAACATAACCTGTGATAACTTTTTCACATCTCTGGATCTTGCTGTACGCTTAGCGAAGGAAAAATGCAACCTAATTGGCACTATTCGCCAAAATCGTAGACCACTGCCCCAGGCTCCTAAGGCAAAGCAACAGCTGCATGAAACTACACTTTTCAAAACTATCACCCCGTGGACGAGCGTCACTTTGACTTCTTACCAATGCAAAAAAGCAAAGTCTGGAATCATACTGAGCACACTTTACCCGGACGTAGAGGTTTCTTCAGAAAATGACAGTAAAAAGAAACCAGAGATTGTTTTGTTTGATAACAAAAACAAAGCAGGAGTGGATGTCGTTGATCAGATGGCAAAGAAATATTCTATAAAGGCAGCACGCTGAAGGTGGCCTGTACATGTTTTTGCTACGTGATTGACCTTGCAATCATCAATAGCTGGGTACTGTATAAACAAACATGCAGATCGAGGATTAGTTGTCGTGAGTACATGCAACGCGTAGCTGAAGAGCTTTGTGGAACATCACCAAACAACTAAAGTGAACCACTTGCTGAAAGGGAGCAGGAGCCTCCCACAAAAAAGTGAAGGACGTGCTCAACTTCCAAATGCCGCAACAGAACGACATATGTTGCACCTGTAAAGAAGCAATCTGCGGAAAATGTTCCACAAAAGTGTGTCTAAAATGTGTCAATTAATGGTGACAGAAATAAAAAATGACTTCTGACATCTTTTGCAGTTCTTTGTGTTAGTTTGCAGCTTCGTTTAATGCAGTAAAGCGGATAAATTATAACATGCGTCAAAAAAGCCACTTGGTTGTTCTAGGTAGTTCGTAATTCCGGTCATTCTAGTGTTAGTCTTTTATCTTACCAGCAGGTATCATCGAATCAGGAGACTTTTACTAAAGCACATTGTTCAAACATTAACCCTAGGAAAATACGTAACTTCCAGTCAACCCTTCTCACTTAATATAATGGGATTTTTATTTTTGCTTACTGGAATGAGCGATATCAAGAGCTCAGACGATAAAAAAATAAACAAAATTGCTTTTTCACCATCTTTGATTAAAACAATGTTTTAAACTGAGCTTACTGTAATTACGTGCGGTTCAACGGTCCTGCTTCATGTACTATACGTAAAATATTTCAGCTCGAAGCGTTTTCGCAACAATATGATCGGATAAGACAAGTTCACTTCACACAAGAGACAAATTTAAGTTTGATGTTTCTCTCCAGGTTATTACTGCCTCCTTATTTGCCTTTAGCCTTTTATACGCAACGCCCTGGAAGTACCGCATAATTAGCACTCATATTTTTTTATCCACAGGTCTAACCGACACAGAACAGAAAAACTGTTTGGAAAAAGAAGCGTCCTTTAGTCTTTTTGGATTCACATTAGGAGGAGGAAGAGACAAATGCTCGACCAATTGGTTGTCTTCTCGGAATAATGGTAAACAATTAGTCCAAGCACAGTAATGGTATTAACGTTTTTTGGCATAAAAGGCTAGAAGGCGCTCATTTTCAACAAATGATTTATACTCAGGAAAGTGGAACAAGCAGTTATTTGTTTCTCAATCAAGAAACTGCGCTTCAGGACGTGTCACTACATAGCCAATGAAAATGACGTGCTTAGTTGTAGATTCAGTCTTGAACGGAATTGCTCTGTAATGGAAATGTTAGGTTCGGGATAGGGCATAGTGGACAAAAATCTGATTTTTAGGTTATTTTTAGACTTACTTAATTAGCTGATTTGCTGACCTTAGTTCTAAATTTAGCGCGTTTGGTTATGAATCGATCTCGTTTATTGGCAATCACACATTGATACCAACAGCCAAAAACATATTTTGCGCTTAACAAAATACAACACTGTAACAAATGTGCCGTTCATATCACTGAAATGCTCCAGTTTCCAATTACATATGAATCAATATCCCTTAGCAACTAATCAAAATGTGCGGTTATCAACTTTTATTGCATTTGCAATTCTTATAATTTAGCGACTTAACTGAGTGTTTATACAACTGTTTATAAACTTCGGTCAATCTATTTTTGTTACTTTTTCTACAGTGGATGTTGAAAATTTTTGAATTTTTTTCCAAATTCTAAATTTTCCTCCAAGCTTCATTTAGATAGTTTGAAAGAGTCGTTGATATGCAAAGGCATCTTATAAAAATATCAACATTTACAAAAAGTTTCCAGAACTGCATTTATGTCATCAAGACATTAAAACTTCAATTGGCAATACACCCAAATTTGACCTTTTGTTTTTTGCTGGAAATACATGCAGTTTCAAATAAGTCAATGGATCTAAAAAAAAACAACCAAATTGCTTAGAATGCATCGCACATGTGTACGTGAACTTCCCATACTTTTCGTACTGCACAATCGATTCGAGTTATAGTCTATTGCTTTGGGGATGCTTCTGAAAAATATTGGTTTCCTTAAATTGTATCTCACCCTTAATATGATGACACATTTTTGAAAGGAATGCGCAAGGTTGTTCGAATTGAAATATTTATTAACCAAGTTGTTTGCAGGAAGTTTCACAAAATCAGCAAACCAAGTTATTTCAAACGTTCGAGGTGGAACGTCCGACACCGCAGCTTCACTGAGCTTTTTCAACACTCATACACCAAGCAAGATTGATTATGAGGCCTGGGTTGAAACGGTTAAAAACAATCCGGCAATCATCGACTTTACAGTAGGTTGACTGATTTGAAAGTTTCAACCTATGTAGTGTTCCCAAATAATGTTTGGTGGCCACCAATTAGCAACCACAATGCAATGGCTGTTAAAGATGGTTTGTTAAACAAAATTCTAAATTTTTCTCATTTGACTTCCGTATATTCTACAACAAATACCAATATTTCTCTCAATCATTGCGAATCTAGGTGGAAACTTAAAATTGCTGTTATATCACCTGAACTCAAATGGTATTATCTGGCAAGTGTGTTAAAGATTTGTGAAGGACGTTTGCATCAAGACGTCTAACATATTGTTTGTGATTACACACACGCTAATTAACCAATTTTGTTCAAAAAGCTTGATCTGTTTTAAGTCTGTCTGAAAAGAGCTGTGCGCCAATTTTTATAACACAATGAACATTATAATTCTTACAAACAAACAAGTGTTTGAATAAACTTTTCAGTTTTCTGTTTCAAGCCTTGTGATAACAAATCTATTGAAATATTGCACCTTATTTTAAGGCTTCATTGTATAGGTTGTAAGTGTAGAATGTTTTGATCATTGCTGTAGTTCTAACCAGTAAGTGGCTTAGCAAAATTACACATTTTACATTTAGAAACTAGATTGCAGTAGGGATGCAAGAAGTGACGTGTTAACACAATTATGCAGATCAGTAAGTTTTTTCAAAAGAGCATATTTTCTGCAGCTTTCTCCAATATCAAATACATTAACCGGGGAAAAGAAACGAAACATGGAAAGAGCACTTTTTGAGTATATCAAACGATTTGATCCAGTGGTGTGCAAAACACCATGCGACAACGCAGGAAGCTTCATCGTTGTTGAAAATGGAAAAGTATGCAAATGCTTGTGCGCTGCAGGATACACAGGTCCATCATGCACGACTAGAGCTTAATTGCTCTTTGTTTTCTTCCAGTGGCTGAAAATTATTCCTTGTGCAAGCTTTCAAATGGTTAGCTTCTTGTGGTGAAAACCATTAGGTTTTTTGCAAAGTGATTTGTTGTAATTTCTCATTGACAACAAAAAAAATATTCTCCTTTGCTAAGCGTTTATAGCCGACACCTCAGCTGTAATGCTGCGCTTTGCATAGTTTTCCAGTTATCATTTTGCTTTGAGTTAATTTATACAGAAGGTCAAAATGGACGTTTACCACGTAACCAATGTACAAAAAGAGTCACTTGAAACGTTGTTCCCTGTTCGGTGTATCGACGTCAGTTTGGTTTATGAATGATTTTTTTATTACACCTGAGATGGCGTGATGTGACTTTACCGAGTAATAGAATGCATGGTTCATCACTCATTTCAAAGTAAGTTCTGTGATTGTAATTTATCCTGATTCCTTGCAGTATTTCTTAAAATTCGTTTCACGCATTCAGTTTAGCTGAGCCTTAAAGGAAATTTCCTAAGGGTGTTTGTTGATTTTTGTTCACTTTGCTGCCTCGCTGCCATGTATATATCTAAAAAATAAACGTTTATGTGGAAACATTGCTTATTCGAATAAATATCGAAGTTTGAAGCTGCAATGAGAAAGCTGGCGTTATACCATAGCTGCTGTTCCGTCGATGTGACCAACATGTTCGACACGGATCCAGAATACCAGGAACCAGACAAAACCTGTATAAACCAGTGTGATGCAATGCCTGACTTTGACAAGGTTGAGTGACCAAAATTTTGTCGCGTTTTTTGGCAAGAAAGACATTGCCTCAACATCATCAAACTGTCAATGATAAAGTAGCCTTGGATTATTATGCATTATTTCAACTGAAAACAGAGTTTTAAGAAACAGACGATTAAGAAACAGGTACTGCCTTTTACTCACCTTGTCAAGTTTCCTTAACATATCGAGACTCTGGACTCGTTTACTGTGAATAAGAGTGGGTATAAGAGGTTTCAGGTGAAAAAATCGTTGTGGAAATTTCCAAGGAAAAAGCATGCGCTGCTGTGTTGATCAGCGGGTTGTGGTAAAAAAGATCTGAGTGTCGCAGGATCCTTTGGAAAAGAAATTGTGGCTTCTCGCCTTCTCGCGGCTGCAAGGCAGCTGAAATCATTGCAAGTAGAATGAATTCCGCATTCACCATTGAACTATTCTTGCATGCATTTGTGCATTCTACAATCAATCGTTTGTAAAACAAACAATTTGTAGCATTTTGAAACTACTTCAACCGTTTTGAGAAATGCTGGAACAGACACGTTTCACATCACACATTTTTATTAAGTAAAGACCAACACTCTAGAATTTAGAATAATTTTAGCGCTGCAGTTATTTCCCAGTAAAGCCAAGATTTGCAGTCATTTTGAACTCATCACGATAGCATTAATTCATTCATGTTCATGTGGGAAAGGTTACCAATAACTCCACAGCAATAGCAATGCAGCGCACATACTACCATTGTGAATTTATGTATGGACGATCTACAGCAAGTAAAACATTGTAACTGACAACAGGACAGCCTGTTTATAACAAAGCAAAATCTTGGCTGTTTTAACTGCGGTTAATCTAAAATAAGTAGATGGTTTTGCAATTAGATATCGTTCTTTTAATAGTAAAAAAGGGTCACATTCAGAACCATCCTATCTTCAATTGCTGCGTTATCATGGCGGATGAATTTGTGTGTCTCCATGACGCTAAGAGTTATGCTGTCGGAGCAACAGCTCGACGCAGGATCAACCATGCCAGATTTTTCGAAGGTAGAAGCACAAATAGGTGCCGTCTATGTGTGTTCGGCAATAAGAACCAAGCAACTGTGATGTGGCAGACGTCATCTTCGACTCCCCTGACACAATGCAGTCACTGGCACACACAACTGTGGTCATAGGCGTACGGGAAGGCATTTTACTGGGGGGTCAAAAAAAATTTGCCATGAAAATGACAATTTGCCCTAAAAATAAAAATTTGCCCTGAAACTAATATTTTCAGTTTACTACGAATTGGGTCTGACGCCTCTTGAAAATTTGTTTTATCTATAATTGAATTCGTTTATAACGGCTTCGTATGTAACTTCAATTCGCCTATAACGTTACATTTTATTCGGTCCCGATGGTATCTTCTGCATGCATTTCATTTCGCTTATAACTTCAATTCGCCAATAACGTTCTTTATACAATCCTTTAGAGGTGCCGTCGTAAGCAAATTCTGTAGTTACCTTGTTGGTTAACTCAAAGGGGTGACGTTCCATACCTGTGGTGTTCTCCTTGACAAGAAATTTTACGATAATTGCCTTTACTGGCTGAATTTGCTGTATTGAAAATGTTTTCATCTTTCCCTAAAAAACAGAGTTTACGGTGAAATTTTTCACTGCATTGAATATATTTTTTTTACCATTCAAGATTTTTGAGCAACTTTGCGCTTGCCCAGAAAAACATAGTGTATCCTGACTTTACTGAACTGAATATATATATTTTTATCATTCAGGATTTTTGAGCAGTTTGCTCTTGCCCTGAAAATCAGAGTTGTCCTGAAAATCTTCACTGTACTGAGTATACTTTTACATTCAGAAGTTTTGCGCTACTTGCGCTTGCCCTGAAAACAGAGTTTGCCCTGAATCCACTGTTCTGAATATATATTGTTTATCATTCAGCATTTTTGCGCAACTTGGGCTTGCCCTGAAGACAAAGCTTGCCCTGAAATTTTTCAAGATAGGGGGCGGCCGCCCGCCCCCCGACTCCCCGCCTCGTGCGCATGTGGCTGCGAGTGGCAGTACCAGATATCTTTAATTGGACAGGAATGCATGCTGAGAACTTGGAACAACGCATCATGTTGTTTTCATCGCAAATTGTCCAAGAAATACCCTAAAACCATTTGTTACCTGCCATCGTTTTTCAAATATTGTTTTTTGTCTTTTTTTCATGTCGCCCGGAAAATGAAATCAAATCGAGATGATGCCGTTGACGAGATGCTCAGACGAATGTCTGTATCTCTCTCGATGTGAGTGGACAGCTAACACGTCAACGATGTAATGCTAATTGGCATTTCAATTTGATTGATCAAAACCATACGCCATCACTGCAATAAGAAATATTTGATACGCCTGAACCTGACGTGTGAATGTTCACGAATTAACAAATATGCTGTTCGTTAAGGTAATGCTTAAATCTGAAGGAAAACCATGACCATGATCGGCCAAAAATCTATCTTCATTTTTTCAGAAAATAACAAAGGAGGCTTTGACTTGAAGTTGTAGCTGGTGAATTCAAATGAATCTTAACAGCCATTTTTTTCAGAAAACAACAAAGGAGGCTTTGACTTGAGTTTGTAGTTGGTGAATTCAAATGAATCTTAACAGCCAGTAGGTTTGAAACGGTCTACTCGGAAAACTGAATTTATATCAGTTCTTTCCAAAGCGGCTGCTGTACCAATATGTTTATTCTTCGCGAATGGCGGAATTGTGATTTGTTACTCGAGACTGTAAAATTTATCTTCTTGAAACATCTTCGCAATATGTTTGTAATAAATCTAAAATATATTAAAGAATTTCGATTTGGGTTAACAGTTAGGATCATACTTCAGTCCAGTATGATCATCTAAGTAATCATAATAAATGAATCTTCAAAACATGGGAAAATCACCATACAGGATAGACATTTATGTTGGCCCCACAATTTTTTCCTATACCACCCTACTCGACAACAAAACGTATTGCTTCTATCAACCATTCGTGGAACATCAAATTCGGTGATCATGATCACACAAAGGTGTTTTGATGCAAAGTGATGCAAAGATAATAGTTGGTAATGAGAGTCAAACCTGCTGAATGCCTTTAACTGAGCATGTCAAAATTTGTGAAGAACAGTTTAATTCGGGCATGTAATATATCATTTCGTGTGGTTTTTCTCACAGTTATTAACGACTTTTCACTATAAGCAGCTGGACATTTTGAAAATATTACCGCGTCAATTTTTATAGTTTTGTAAACACCATTGTCATTGGAAACTATTAAGTGCTTGGATAATTTTTTCAGTTTTCTATTGAAGCATTATGACTGCAACATAGCCCATTTTCAAATTTGGTTAAGTTCAAATTAAAAATGTTCTTGGCATTGCTGAAGTTGTAATCAATAAAGGGCTCTGCAAAACCATCAGTTTTGCTGTATAGAAAGCGGCAGCGATGGAAGAAGTGAACTCCAAGCAAAACCATGAAGATCTGGAAGTTCCTTCAAAATGCCACATTTTTTCAGCTTTCTCCAATATCAAACACGTTGATCGGAGCAAAGAAAAGAAACATGGAAAGAGTACTTCATGAATATACCAAACGATTTGAACCAGCCGTGTGCAAAGGACCATGTGACAACGGAGGAAGTTTCGTAAGTGCGAAAAGTGTCAGTGTGCAAATGTATGTGCGCTGCTGGTTACACAGACCCAACGTGCGAAACCAGAATTTAAATGCTCTTTGTTTTCTCCTATCGGCTGAGAATTTGTACTTGCTTAAGCTTTAAAAGGGTGAAATTCTTGATGTATAATCCATCACATTCTTGCAAACATGATCTACCGAATTTGTCATTGACAACAAAAATACATTGTCCCGCTTTGATAAGCGCTTATATCCGACACCTCATCGGAGATGCTGTACTTTGCAAAAATCTTTCAGCAATTGGTTTGCTATGAGTTAATCTATAGCTAAAAACACACGTTTATCACGTAATCAATGTAAAGATAAAATCACTGGAAACATTGTTTACTGCTCGGTATCTCGGAGTTGGTTTTGCGAATGTATTTTACCTGAGATGACGCCATGTGATTTTACCGTGCTTTAACGATATGATATATCGATCCTTATTTAATTCAATGCAAGTTCTGTGGTTGTAATATACCGATATTTTCTTGCAGTATTTTTGAAATTTGCTCTCGCAGACAGGTTAGTTGAAGCCCTGAAAAAATATTGCTTATATGTGTGATTGCTGATTTTTGTGCAGTTTGTTTCATTGCTGCCATGTATAGCATGTATTTACACAATACACGTTTTTGCGTAAACATTGCTTCTGCGAAAAAATATCATGGTTTCCAAGCTCATGGATTTTCCAAAGCTCCATTCTATTTTCGAAAAATCCTTGAAAAGGATAAAACCAATTATCATCGTCATGTGAGCCAAGCAAGTTTCTTTGCTTTTGTCGCATAGAGTAGCACAATTGTTTTTAATCCTGCACAGTTACTTTTGATGCTATACTAACAGCGATGTAAAATAATTTGAACTGGTTAAACAGCACTTTTTTAATCAGATTGGTGATCGACATCAACAGAAAAGCTTTTTGCAACATATCCGTGATAGCACACACGGAGTTGTTAATCTGAGTTACAGATTTCAAATTGAATTGTGTTTGAACATTTCAAAATTTCTCAAAAATGTTTGCTAAATGTTTTTTCTTCGATCCTTCATTGGATCTTTGGAATATCTTGGTAGATATATGCAAAATGACCTTGAGACTAAAGAAACTGCAACGTCACGTGTTTATCAGACACTGCAATTAATGCCCCAAATTTAGTTTCACAACGCAAGCAAATAAGCGAATTAAGTAAATCAGCAAAAGTGTACAAAACACTTTTCAAATTTCACAGCACTTCCTCTGTCGCTGATCAACATGTTCGCCTCAGATCCAGAAAACCAGGATCCAGACAAAACCAGCACAAACCAGTGTGATGCATTGCGTGGCGTTGCCAAGGTTCATTGACTAACATTTTGTTGCGGTTTTTGGAAGAAAGGCATTGCTGTAGCATCATCATACTGGCGATTGTCATCTTATATTGGAATACTCTGCGACATTTCAATTCACTACTGAGGTTAGGTATACTGAATTTTAGAGTTTTAATCTTTAAGAAACAGGTAGTACCTCACATTCACTTTGTCAAGTTTCCCGCAACGAGTCTCTGGACTCGTTTACTGCAATTTGGAGTGTTTGCAAGAATCGTTGTGAAAATTCGCAGGGAAAGAGAAGACATGGTGGTGTTGATCAGCAGTTGTCGCAAAAAGATACGCATTTTGCAGGAAGCTTTTGGCTGAGAATTGTGGAGTCTGGCCTTCTCCGACTGCAACCTAACCGACGTTGCCAAATCGTATGAAATCGACATTCACCATGCAACAAATCATGCATAGATTTTCTACATTCTACAAGCAATCATTCTTAAAATAAACCATTCCCAGCATTTTAAAGCTATTTCATTTTGCGAAATGCTAGACAGACATGGTTTACACCACAAAAGCTTTGTTAGGTCAGGAGCAACATTCGAAAATTTAGAACAGGTTTAACGTTGCAGTTATTGTCCAGTTAAAGTCAAGGTTTGGACTCATTTTAAGCTCGGCAAGCTTAGACTCATTCAATCATATTTATTTGGGAAAGCAACTCGAATACCAAGATAATACACTGAGAATATTACCATCCTGAATGTACGGATGCACCATCTACGTTAAAGTGAGATCGTATCTGAACTTGTTTCCAAACAAGCAAAATCTTGGTCATGTTACTCAGGAGGCATCGAAAATACCCAGTTGGTTTTCCAGTTAAGTATATAGTATACCTATTTCTAATAGTAAGTTGGGTTACATTCAGAAGCGATTCACATTAATCTAATTATATTTCATCTTGTTCTCTATTTGCTGCATATATACGACTTAGTCTTTAGAACAAAATAAACACAAAAAGAAAACAAAAAAAACATGTTGAAGACATATTTGTCCGAATGAACAATATGAATATACGTTGAGTATTGCCTTTGCCGAAGAAAACTTGATAAATACCTTGCTGGATGATGATGGTTGACAGTTATTCCCTTATACGTCATTTCATATTTTTTAACTTGTAAATGTCACCAAAATGTAATATTTCCAGCCCTGAATTCAGCTTCTCAGAGCTTGATCTATATGCACTACATATGGCTAATGTAAACATTATATTTTGAATTGTCTTTATCGGTTTTAGAAGATATGTTGGAGTTGATCCCCGTTCAGTTATTTCATATCGTCGATGTTAAGAAATTACATTGTTCAAAGTCTGGAGAAAATTCCACAAGCTATGGAAATTTGCTTCTTTACTTTGGCAATGTGTAACTTCCAAGGTAGCTTCTCATCTAGCACTACCAGTCAGTTTCAATTTTGATTTAAGGCAATTAGTATGTCATTTTATTATGTGGTATGTCTGTTTGGTACCAAGGTATGTCCTGCAAATCGCACTTCTTTTTAAACAGCCCTAAGTTCGTTGATCGACGTACTTCGAATTAAATGTAGCATGATGGACCTTTCCTCTTTGAAAGATACGTAGATTAACGTATTTGTGTTTTAGGATACATTTACAATAGTTAGGAAAAGGTCGCAACGAGTTTGTGATAGAAAAATCATTTTGAAACTTCGAACGGATAGAGTAGGCAAGGCTGTGTTGATCAGCAGATTGACGTAAAAAAATTTTGAGTTTTGCAGGACTCTTTTGGCAGGAGACTGTGAAGTCTCACCCTCTCTCAATTACAACACAGCCGAAACAGCGAATAGTGGAATGAATACCACATTCACAATATAACCAATCATATATGAATTTCCACATTCTGAAAGGTATCATTCGTAAAATACAGCAAACAACTCCATCATTTCAAAACCTCTTCATCCATTTTGAGAAATCCAAAAAAAACAAGGTTGACACCACAAAATTTTGTTAGGTAAAGACCAAAATTCAAAAATGTATAATGGATTTATTGTAAGTCGAGTGTTGCCCAGTTAGGAAAACTTGACAAGTTGAATGAAAGGCAGTACCCACATCTGCTTTTCAAAGATTAAAACTAAAAATTCAGCATAGCTGAGTTTTCAGTTGAAACCATGCACAATGCTATACGACAGAACTTCGGTAAATATTTGACTGGAAAATCGTTAACGCGGAAAAACACTAACGCAGGAATCAACATTGTTTAGTCACGTTCACAAGGCACAATTTATTAGCGGGACGAAATCTCGTTTTTCTATTGATTAAAGGTTGAACTTTTGTTCGGGTTAAATTTGATATATTGTGATATTTCACATTCTGGGAATGTCAACAAAATATTATATATCAAAAAAGACTTGGCGATTGTTTAGGAACAAATAATGACACCTTTGCGTTTGTCAAGGGTTTTCTGAATACTACTTTATGAAATATATTTTCTGAATGACATAAACTACAGCATATTTATTTCAATGTTATCCGTGTATATCTAAGTACTAAATCTGCATTATTTGCGTAAAGTTTCAACTTCGTCTTTATATCAAAACAGTGTTTTTTCCCTTCGCTGCATAATACACTCTAGATCAGGGATGTCAATCATACGGCCCGTTGCGAGGTTGAATCCGGCCCGCGGGACGATTTCGTAAAGTAAAAACTTCATTTGCTTGATACGTTTATCCAGTCGTACTTCGATAACTGGTGACTAGATTTCAGTGACTTGAAACCTTAACGCAATTGCTTATATTTTATTGTTTCCACTGTTTTCTTCACGTGAAATATTCCCGTTTTCACCATATTTCCTTTTGTATGTTCACACCGGCTTGAACTTTCAGGCAGGTATGTATGAACATGCAAAAGTACAACTACTGTTGATAAAGTTTAACTCTAGAACTCCGGAAAAAAACATACCTTGAGCTCCAGCGATGTCGATTTCGAAACCTTCGGAGTTCTAGGTACAACTTTAACTAAAATTTGCTAAGTAAAGCTTCTATTCCAATG
>JGI24022J15233_10003922_pt1 | contig 15062 bp, 7 predicted proteins | sample Ectturendosymbi2_FD_15233 | JGI IMG/M metagenome (IMG submission 15233)
GGCCCGATTAGAAGAAATCGGTCAAATCGGCTTAAAACCGGCCCTGCTTTTAAGGGTTGATGAGATCTTATTTGATAAAATCTCAGCGTTTAGTGACACATTGACACTCTTTATTTACATTGATCAGTTATTTTGCGATTGTGTTTTCATTTATTCTAATTTTCACTGACAATTGGTTTCCCTTTTGCATGATAGCTCTTTGTATTGTTTCTGTTTATTAGCTGAGTCATGTGAAACAATAAATCAATCAATCAAACACGGAAGGCCTCCAGTAGGGAAAATTGTGCGGAGTGTGTACAAATCGAGCACGAACAATGCTTAGATCAAAACTTAGATTTCAAACAAGAAAAAGAGTTCTCCAAGGACAAGGTGTACATTGCATGATACATGTAGGTACGCACTTGCCTGTGATCAACATAGTGAATTGCGGAGAGTAGAGCGCCACTTCCCGCTTATTCAAACAGTTATGTAAAAACATGAACTCGGACCACGTGACTCTTTTGTATTGCAGTGCAGTACGATGGCTGTCGAAGTAAAACGTCGTTACTCGTTTCTTCGGGTTAAGAATTGAAATCAAGCTGTTTTTAGAAATGCAAACGAAAGATGTGTCCGTAAGTTTATTCAGTGATGAAGCTTGGTTAAAGCGCTTGGCTTATTTGGGTGATATTTTGAACTCATTGAATAAATGCAATCTGACACTTCAAATATCTGAAGTGAACATCTTGCAATTCAAAGACGTTTTATGAGTCTTCTAAGCAAGATCAAAATTGGAAATGAAAAGTCAGTCAGGGCAACTTTGCAATGTTTGAGAAACTTTCCAGTTTCGAAAATTGTCTTAGTTCACAACTGAAACTGGACCTTTGTGATCATTGACAATCTCTGGAAAAGAATTCCCTAAATGATTTCCCATATCTGAAGTCGTTGAAGTCGTTTTGCGAAATCCATTTTCAACTCTGATAGACCTAACAGCTATTCCAGATCAAATTCAAGATAAATTGCTAGATCTGAAGAATGACTCAGCTGGTCGTGATTTGTTCGTGGAAAAGTCGCATTCTCAGTTTGGCGTGCGTTGCTGCAGTCATATCCAGATTTATCCACGACAGCATTATGCGTGCTTGTACCACTTCCTTCCAGATACCTTTGTGTGAAACTGGATTTTCTACGCCGGTGCATAAATCAAAGACTAGAAACAAACTGGACGTTGAAGATGACATGCGACTAGCAATCTCTGAAACACAGCGGCGAATTGTGAGAAGTGCTCGTGAGTTTAAGCGGCAGATCGCTCATTAGCAAGTGATATTGCTTTGAAATAAATGACCTTTTGCTCATTAAATATTTGTAAGAATGTTTTTGTGCTAAGAAATACTATGTTTGGAGTTTAAAGTTAGGTGTGTGCTCTGTGTCGATTCGATGCACTACAGTAATGTACAAATTGCTCACGCTAAGAAGCAATCAAATCTAATTTCTCAATAATCCAAAAAGCGTTGAGAAAAATTAAGGGGTTCGCAGTAGTTTTGGGTGCGGTGAAATAGGTTCGGAACGACAAAATGTTTGAAAACCACTGGTGCAAAACGTGCATAACACCGAGGCAGCAGTAGTAAAATACCTTTGGACATAAACAACATCTCTCCGTGATTGCCTTCGATCGCAGAACCGTTTTTGAGTGCGAGAACGGAAAGCTGATATGACTGAGATGGTGTCAACTCCACATTGACGCTGACAGTGGCTGAAGTAGCGTTGTCGTAATGGTCCTTGAACAGAACGTTGACCGTCGCCGGGGTGCGATAAGTGCCAAAATTCTGTGAAAGCAATGTTCATATCTATATATTTATGCAGTTATCTTGAAAATGTGCACGCGATACCAAGCTGTAGCCAGTTTTCAAGGTTGCTGGGGAAAATACGTTATCAGGGGGAAAGACTTTTCGTATTGTATGTTTAAAACAATTTTTCTGGGCACAGCAAAATTTGGACGTCACAAAAGAATTTAAGGGGGGGGGCACTGCCCCCCGAATGTCCCCCGTGGCTACGGTCCTGCGCGATACTAACAAGCGGCTTTTTCACCAGTGCCTCTTGCTGTTCTAATTTTTGTGATAAAAACCTACATTGTTTATACTCTGTATCAGTTTTTAAGGCGTTTTAGAGACCTGAATCGGGTCCCTAGAATCAGAGAAATCGGATCCCTTCAGGTTTACACTGGGTACCTAACATTTTCCTTAAAAAGCCTGCACTATATATGAATTTCCTGATATTTGAGCGAGTTTTAACTGAAATTTCATGTTGCTGAATGAAAGTGTAAGCAAGGACTATCAAGACTATTTTTGCTTTAGACAAACGGCAAGGGTTTCTTGTCACCACACAAATAAAAACACACCTTGCCAGTAGGGAAGAGATGACTTGCTTGTGATCATTCCTTGCAACAGGAACTTTTCCTCATTAACATGTGACAATTTCGAAAATGGACGCAATAAAATGTGACATTGCACTTACCCCAATGAAAAATCGCAAGCACTTCTTCAACTGATTATTGCACAGTTGTTTCACGGCTCCTAATACCACAAGGTCAAGCAATTGCCCAAGTTTGGGGTTGACTTATCGATAGTATGTGCTTTCTGCACCTGTCGCAACACTTCTCCAGGAGGCTGATGCGACATTCACAGCGATAAAATTGTTTTGTACACTGTCAACACCTAACATGTCATTGACAAAACGGGTTTACTCGCAAAGTGCAAAGGGCCCTTTCATAGCACTGTAACAACTGTTTTTCTTCTTTATCAATTTTTTATTACGCAGTGAACCTTGTTCTTTCGCTTGTGGCATCAAATCGTTCAATTTTTCCTTTATGTGCATTACGCATTCAATGCGATACTTCAGAGCTTCAAGCTCAGAATCCATCGAACGTTGTTCGAAAGGTTTCGGCGTTTTCGAGTCTAAAGTATGGTTGAAACAATCAGGTTCACTGACAAAACGCTCACTTTAGCTGCTGACAAAGAAAAAGTACATTCTTTACTTTGTATCCATAATTGTTTCGCCTATGAATAGAACGTTCAGAACCTATCTTACGTAAGACACCATGATATACTGTAAGTATTTCCATGTCTTCTCAAGCTTCATATTGATAGTTCAGCTGAGATTTTACGCTTGCACATGCGTTCAGTGGCAATCACTTCTTATTAAAGCTTGCAGTTTAGATATGTTCTTTTTTTGAGTATTAGTGAAGCCAGTAATAATAATTTAATCAACGGTGAATAAAATATTCGTCAAGTATAGTATGCCAGCGAAGTAAGCTGCATGCTGGTGGTAGCATTCATGGTGCTCATTGACTTGGAGCAAATAACCGTAAATGCTGTTCAGTGTTCAGTATTGTTTACAGCGCTTGTGACTTTGTTAGCAATCTCACAACGATTAATGTAAATCATGCCTTTTGCAGTATGCAAATGAAACGGACCTGCAAACAATCGACAGTCGGCCAGGAAGTGAGAACTTGAAAAACATAATGCATTTTCGCACAAATCATCTGCAGTTTAATACTACTAGGGCGCCTGAAGACCTACACCTGCCGTTTTTTTGTCAAATGCAAATTGATGAAGCAAATTGTTGAGAGTATTGACGGACGAGCGGCGTTTGATTGCAACGCAGAAAATAAATGACGCAATGATCGCGAACATTCTCAAACGTTGCAGCTTGTACTTAAACCATCATCCCTGAGAAACACAGATGATGGCTTTTGCAAAGTTGAAACCTTTCAAAAAATATCAGATACCGAGGCATTAATTTTCTACGTCAAACTATAGAACTGATCTCTAGGTAGAAGTTTGCATTTTAAGAATTTTATTCATTTAAGTAATATTGCATAACAACTTAAATAAAGTGTACTTCAACAACATCAAACGTGTTTGCTTAAAAAGCAATCAATACAAAACTGTCACTATTTTCTGCAGTAAAACAGTAACTGGTACTACTTGTGTGCAATAGCAATGATCATGAAGATATGTACTTCCCCAAAAAGCTCAAAAAGCTCACCACTTCGCAGATTTAGCTGTTTCTCCAAGAACGATCCACATCATATGCGTAGCCAGGGGATGTAAGACGGTAATGCCCCCAAAATGTCTAGCATATCTTGTCGTTTTGTGCTTTGAGAGACGGTGTCCCAAACAAAATACTGTTGCTCGCTTAAAGTCAAAATATTTGCCCCTCAAAAAAATTTGGGGTAGCCACGCTATTAATTCACATTCATTCGCTGGGTGGAGGTAACTTGATATAAAACACAATATTTTGATTAACTGTCCCTGGCGTGTAGAGTTTCCGCGATGATCAACTTCCATGGGTCGGAACATTTGTGTTTGAACCTGAGGTTTACTTATTTTTTAAATGAAATTTTAGCAACACGATTTGGAAAAAAATTAAGGATAACTGCCTGTTCCCATTCTTGTGATAAGATACAAATTAACTTTGTGAGGCAAAGTTTTGGAAAAATAGCACTCTTTGCCACACCTAAAATGTCAAGTTTCTCAAAGATCACGTTCCAACAACATACAGTAAAGCAAGCTTATCGAGGATTATCGAGGTTGCAACGATACACGTTCCTGTAAGGAAGAATCTTTGGCAGAACATGATAAGCCGCATAAACAAACCGCTTTGACGCTGATCAAGTAGGAATCTGCACCAGCAACCAGGGGAAATTGCACTTTCACATAATCTTTTTCGATCTGTGCAGAAAAAGGGCGTTAAAGGTCAAAGCTCTGAGTCATAGCATTTGCAAAACAAACATAATGTCATGCAATAATCGCAACATTGAACGGTATCTATCATTAATCACCGATGTGGATACGTTCTGTGCTTATTCACATCTAAACGTGGGTTTTAGTTTGGTTGTTTTGTCTTGGATTTTACTTCAAATACCCGTTTTCCTGATTATGCGATGCATTTAGAGCCGTAAAATCGACCCCACTTTTCAATGCGAGAATGTGACTGGGGTAGTAAGCCTGGCTCAAGCTTGCGACGTTTACAACAACTGCGCTAAGCACCAAAGACAGTTTTCAAAGATGGAAAACGTTTGTTCTGGTCTGTATAGCGTCTAACCAGTGTGTTTGTTATGTGAAAGGCGAAATTAAAAGCCTTTTCCAACACTTTCAGGGTCTCAAAGGTTGCAGCGGTTATGAAATAAATATTTTCATCATATCTCTAAAAAATTTGGAGCCTAGAAACATATAAACGGATAACTACAAAACCGTATGTTTGGTCTTCAGAAACATTTTTGCTAAAAAATGCAGAAAATAAACCTGGGATCTGAGCGAAACCAGGGTTTTCAAATCCAAATGCTGGCTTATTAACAACTGTGGGCTTTTGGACAACTACGACTAAGCAAGATGTCAAAACTGGAAAAAGAAGCGGACACGAAATATTAAGACGAGTGTCGATCATTGAGCAGGTTATTAAAGGGCCACGTACANAGACANTCCAGGCCAACACTTGATTCAAAGCGCTAGATATTACGTCAGCCCTATCTGCGCAAGTGACGNTCATGCTGAAAGCCCACGTTGTTGTTGCTGCTGCGGAGAAAGTGCTTTATTCAGCAAGTATTTTTCAGATGCCTCGTTTGCTTGTTCTGCTTTTTCAGCACACATTTTGACTTGATTGTATATCTGCTGGTAAAAAAAGTCGGCTTGCTCTCTGCCTTGGTAGAGACGTCCAAAAAATTTCATTTTACCTTCACAATGTTGATCTCCAATTCGCTGATGCTTGTCACAGATGAAGATAAAGCTATAGCGGTCAGCAGACACAGATTCAACGAAACTCTATTCATTTTCCTCAGTTTATATTAAAAATTTGTTTCAATATCTTCAAACATGTCATAAACTCAGAGTTGTCCCAAGTACAGTAAAAAACTCGAAGTGATACAAAGCTAGTTGGATGTGACTTGCAGAAAAATGTTAGCTCAGAAACCACAGACAAACGCTTTCAATTCTTTGAGTTGCTTCAAATGTCTTGTTGAAAACGCTCTTCATTTTACAGAATAATGTGGTAAAATTACACCTTGTCGAAACGGATTTAGTGGATAAGTGCGAGCCTGGTGATAAGGCTCTGCACCATAATAATAGTCTCATATAATCGATAGTCTGCTTATAACTAAGAACTTAAAACCTAAGAGACGTTGGTTTTAGTTCCGATTAAATAGCAGAAAAAAAGAAGTGACCCTATTAGTTGATTTCGTGATGAAAATTTGTTCATCTTTTTCAAACGCAAAATCCTTCGCATTCCACCCCGCAGTTGGACAACGCTCTTCTGACTAGGAGTGACTTTTCGTTATATTTTATTCAACCTGTCTGCTGTTTTGTGTTGTCCGTAGTCATTTGAAATATATCATGAATTGTACTGTATTATGTAACGTCTTCACTCCCGCACATATAAACCAATATCCTTGTGCAGGTCATTTTCTCGTGCTATTATTTTGCACTGGTATGTGTTACAATAGCCAACTGCATATTATAGGTATTGAAGCAAAAAGCTTCCGTGAGACTAAAAAAAACAAAACGTTTTCCAAGAGGTTGTGCCCAACCCATCCAAAATTAAGTGTGTATGAAAAATAACTTGTTTTTGTCTGATGCTCATGTACATTTGCTTGCATTGTGACTCCTACATTTTGAGAGCTTTTTCTACAACTTCACATACTCGTTTTTGTAAAACATATTAATGTACTTTGGAGTCGGAATGACTTTTGCGAACCTGTTATAGTCATTTCTTCAGATCAAAAGTGATGATTTCTCGTATTCAACACCGTTTGCAAGAACATCTTTAAAATTTTTATTTTGGTTAAGTGGCCCTAACCCGTCACTAAATGTGGCAGACTTATTCGTTTCCTTGCCTAACTAAATATGTTAAGCCTGGTAGAAAGTCAGTCAAGAAAGCAGAGTAGGCTACTACTTTCCATGTTCGATTGCAACAGCTGAATCACAAAAAATGTTTGCTTGGAAGGCATTGAACCTGATGAATGAAATGGAACTTTCTACCTTGATGTAACTTGTTGACCTAATCCGAGCTGCAAAGATAAAATCAGCACTACTTATTTCGAGGGCGTCAGATTTATGATTCGTATACATGCCAAGATTTCATTGTTAAGGAGAGGAAAAAGATCAGTTTAACTCTACAGGGTCAACTTCAACATGTTGCCATTAAAACTTGCAAAACAAATGAGTGACATTTTCTTCATCTCCGAAGGAAATGTAGAAAATGTACCACATCAAGCTTTCAAAGTGCGTGAACCACAACAGGCCAGCACTACCTGGCATAGAAATGTACCCATGTGATGACACTTTATTACCGTAATGACTGAATCGATTTTACAGTGCAGCAAGCTTGCATCAAATCTGTTTACATGTCAGAAGCCTAAACAGATATCCACACACTGCCCTGATCTGTGACGGTACGCTTTATCGGCGACCTCACAACAGCTGTCTCTCCCGAAAGATCTCTGCAATATCGCCTTGATAAATGGTAGCCTATTTAATCTTCTAAGCTCACACACACCTGAGAGCTGAATGATGGCGAAATATATTTTGAGATGACTTTTCACTTACGAGCAGTCAAAGTGCTACAGCCACGTTCACATTAACCGGAATCACGTTCGACTTTTTTGATGGCCTACAACACTTTATTTGGAGAAATTAATCACAGCCAGCAGTAAAAATCTCACGCATGTGGCTTTTTCACCAGACACAGTTTATGATACGTTTTCTGACAGCTTTCAACAGTGGAGGTTCTCACTATAATCCAAAGATTCTTTCTTCATAAATGACCAAAATAACAACTCGTAAGCTTAACGACAAGGATTTCCAGCTCAAAGGTTATCAATTTTATAAATGAAACCTTTATCTTTAGATAGTATCCTATCTATTGTGAAATATTGACAATATGACCTTGATTAAGGTATTGCAGTAAATTTAGTCATACGCTGCGAACTTAAGTTGTATAAAGCATACTGCTTGTGGATTGTTAATCTAGTGTCGAAGACACAATATTTAAACCTTGGTATCTGAAACTTGTTTGTGATATAATCGACAGTAAGAAAAGCCGAAATCTGTTTAGTGTAAGGTACTCTTCGAAAGAAATTTTTTGATCTTCAACATTTTCTAAAATCAGATATTAAAAATGTCTTTGGTGCAGGTTTCCTAGGTACGAGGATACATACTAAATTTTGAAAATCTTTTCTGATTATTTTCACTCGTGTCCCCACATTGACACATTGACAAAAAGGCGCTCACGCTGTCACTCATGGAGATTAATTATAATCGCTTTTTGTTTTTGGTGCCAAAGTAGGGAAAAATAAGCCTTGAATCTGGTCCTGAAATTCGTAAGATTTGACAATCAGTGATCCAGGCAGAACGCACCAAACCTTCTAATTAATGGCAAGCATCTCTATTGCATGCACACGGCGACAACGAAACTGAACTCTCTTGCAATTCTAATTTATCAACAACAGCAAGAATCTTGGTGTTTGGAGGTCTGCTGCCGCAAGCTATATACGCTGTACGAACGTCTTAGCTGAAGTAGTCTGTTCCCAAAATTCATTCTCAACAATTGCAGTTTTCACCTGCAAACTAACAGTTAAACATGCAAGTTAAAAAATAATGCTTATGCTCAGCAAAATGAGACTGAACGTATAAATAGCCATGTCAGATTAATCTTTTTAGTCTAAGTTTCAGGTAGAATCTTTCGCGCCATTCTTTTGGTTAAGTTCTGCATAGTACGTTGTTTTTTTAAACAATTTCTTTGCTATAGAGGTCATCCAAACCCTGACAAGACACTCCTCGCAACAACGCAAAGTATTCAAGTATTTCTAGTCTTATCAGCTGTAATTATGAACAAACCTGACACTTTACATTTCTGATTCTCGCGTTTTTTGAACAAAACGACGTTCGCGTCAAGGTGCTTTTCCGAACGCTTATTTGTGCAGGTGTTAGTGGCAGGCATTGCCTCAAGATTGCAAACCAGGCCTGCACNACATACGGCCCGCGAAAGATATTCTTGGGCCCGCGANAACTTTCTCACTTGTAGAAAGTGTTGCAAAAGCTCGACTTCGAGTAAGNAATTGTCATTATAGAGTTTCTTCAATGGTACAACAAAATCTCTACATTGAAATTAAATAGACTTCTGTGGCCCGCGGCAATTTATGTTGATAATTTGGCCCTTCGAGCTTTCTGAGTTGTACAGGCCTGTTGTAGACATATTGAGATGCCGTTACGCTTGCCAGATTCCTAAAGCAAACTGGGTAGAAGTAAAGTGATTATCCCAGCGGTTCCCGATCTTTTTCTATCGCGTACCAGTTGTTGGCCCTGCGTTTTCACCGCGCACCCCCTTACAAACACTTTGTTCCAGGAGAACTCATTCTTCCCAATATCATTCGATCAAATGTTTGGCAAACCAGACTTGACACAAATGCGGCATGAACAAAATGGCTGTGAAAAATTATAATGGCCATTTTTCGAAACTAATAAGGGAAGTACACAAAATTGCAGGAATTTATTAACAGAAGCTGATAAGCAAAAACAAAATGTTTTATTTTTGTGTAGAAGAACAGAAGGGTCTAACGTACCACTAGTGGTACGCGTACCACAGCTTGGGATCCACTGGCATCCCATTTTGGTTGTGCACGTGTTTTTCAGAAAAAAATTCTTATTGACAAAGTATTTTTTTACAAAAATGATTTTATGCATCATTTTGTGAATGATAATTCCATAACATTCAATTCCAAATTTCTTAAGGATTTCAAATGCCTGGCTACATACTGCAAAATTATGAAGTCTCAGTGGATGCTGTTGTCATGTGAACAAGACAAGTGCTAAATTTTGTCAAACTGGTTTTACTTTATGGAATACTTTGCGAGAAAGAACTCCAAAGATTTGTTGCGTGATCAACTATTTCTTAATGAAAGAAAACAACGCAGAAGTATTTTACTGTGAAGGTATTTGCATTTGCACTTTTGAAAAGGTATCCCATTTTTAAAGGCTTTTCTATTTTAAGCCTTGGCGAAAATACCGTGTTTACTGTTAGAATTGTCAAATACTTCAGCAATGCATAATAGCAAGATACTCCTTGAACTATTTCGGGATATAAAATTTTGATTAGCATTGTTCATGTTTGATGTGATAATTTTATTTCAAGATTTGATACATTCAGATGTATAAGCTTGAAAACTTTTCGTTAACATGAAGCGCTACAAGTCTTAGGGCTTAAAATTAATTTGTCAACTATTTTTGCCACAAATAAGTAACAGAGTTGAGCCGTATTTGTTGCAAGCATATTGGTTTTAATCAACTATGAAAACACTTGCCAGCATTTGACACAGTATTTCAAGACGCGAAATGAGGGATCATCACTCTAACTTTTAACGTTACTTTTAAGTGCGTAATTTAGATTTATCGCCAATGGACATTATTGAATCAGTTTGAAACACATTTGGTGTTAGATGTTTAACAGCGCTTATACAACGGCTGAGGTGGGCTCTAAAGCGTCCAGAAAGAGTTTGCGTGAAAAGTTTTATTTCCCTGTAAAGCGACATGGTACGCACACTGAACTGGCGTAATTTTGACGCCTATGCTCTAAACATTATTGCACACTATGATCTTAAACATAAATATCGTAATTAAGTGTTTACAACAGTGAAATTTTGCGTTAAGCGAAAAAACTGTTCTCAGAAGAACAAACACATATCTGTTCCGTAGAAGCACATTGATAATGTTCAAAATCAACAATAAAATTTTAGGGAAGTCTAAATGACGTTCTGGGCTAACTGGGTTACTTGGTATTTGATAACCATCAGCCTTTTTGCTATTTCGGAACGCTCTTCGCTGCTTCAAGCAAAGCATGGAATATAACATAACCATAGGCCATGTTTATTTAACTTTGGTCCGCGCATATAATGCTTCAGACCAGCACCCTTTATACACCCTAGACGGAAAAACTCTCGTTTCTGATGGAGGTCTAGAAACAATGTATGTTTGTTTCAACAATGCAGTTTATTGGGGCAAAATAAACTTTGCCTGGGGCGAAACCAACGCTGTTTAAAAAGCTATGTAAAGCTTTACCAAGGTTTTCGAAAATAATAACAGCCGAGAGCCACTCCTGGATTACAGAAAGTTGCAAACAAAATAAACAATCATATGTGTGCTTTACAGTGTACGCTGCATAAGATTTTCTAAACGCCACATTAATCAAACCGTAAATGTTATATACATACTTCTATGTCGAGTTTCAGAATCGGTTTAAACATCGTTCAAAACTTGAAGGAACAATGCACCTAGCCTTAGGAGTTGGCAAACTCAGAAGTTTGCAAACTCAGAAGTTTTCAGCATACAGCACGCCTCCTGACCTTCTTGCAGTCTCACCTGGTTTTCTGAAATGAAGTAAAAAAAAACAGATTAAACTTAACCTCATATTCGGTAGTTGTTGTTGCTTTTGGCCAAAGCATGAATCATCTTTGTTTCCACGAGCAGACCCCTGAGGCAATTATATTTTCCAGTAGTGGGCGTGTAGCGTAAGGTGAGGCTGCACAGCTTACGAATAACTGATCTATTGCATCATGAGTACTTGTACAACATATTACAAACCGGCATTTTCATCCATGACATAACGTTGCNTACATGCCACAGCTTGGCGATTTTACAGATGCACCGTTATACTGTATTTACAAAATATTTTAGCTTTACANGAACGTNTTTTTTTCAACAAGCATGCAAGTCNTCATACACGCGGAAACATTTACTTTTTGCTTGATCTTTTGCTCCCGAGTAGTGAAAATATTGCTTTAAAATCGTGCAACATTTTACATTTGTACATATGGGCTAAGCCAATACTGTTTCTGATACATCGTGCATCATTGATTGAGTTATTTGAAGATTTTTTCAATCTAAAGTAGGTGCAAACATCTATCTCCTATTTGCATTTTAGACAAATCGATTACTATGAAAACTTGTTTAAGACTGCGCGTTCGTCAGATTTGTCTTATTAAAACACAATCAAAACTTCACGATTTTGAGAGGTCACACCAGACAACCCACCGTCTGAAACACCTTCAAAGTCGCTTGTTTGTGCAGAACAACAAAAACTTCACCGCGACAACCGCAAATTTCCTTGAAAATCAAGCTCGTCATGAAACCTCCACCTTGGTGCAAGAAAAACAAGTTTCCTCCGACAAACCTTTTTTAAAACACAAAATCACGGAAATTGGTGAAACACGATGGAAAGCCTACAGCAACCTATGTGGCAGTGGTCGGGAACCATTTTGGCTAAGGGAGCCATGAAACCTACATATTATTAATTGTATTCCCGTGAGAGCCATATAATATATTTTTCAACACTTAATGCAACTAACTTGCTTAACTAACGTGTGCATTTTTAAGCAATATCAACAATTTTAAACAATGAAAAATGTCTAAATTTTCACTTTATTGACATGCTTCTTACTGTCAATGCGACTTCTGGTGCTCCATGGTGTTGCTGATGGCTTTGTAGGAAAATAGCAGAAAAATTTTCATCCGCAACAATCGTGTAAGCGAGCCAGATGCAGTCATCAAAAGAGCCGCATTTGGCTCAAGAGCCATAGGTTCCCGACTCCTGCTATGTGGGATAATGCCCACTCATCTCGTAGAAACAATGTTGATACTGTTGGTCCAGAATCATGTTGGGGACCACGATGCTTGTAAGGTAAGCAAAATTTCTTACCAGATCTTTGAAACAAACTAAAACTCATAGAGTCAAAAGCAACTAAAATTGCAGAAGTGTATTACAATTTGAAACACAGAAGTGTGTTACTTCAGCTTCGGGCTTAGCTCAAAGATCAAAAGTTCTAAAAATCGTTTATTTAGGTTATAAAATTAGCTTTGGGTTCAAAACATTCGTCAAGATATAATGCATGGTCTTTACGACATATTTTCACAAAAAGCAGCAATGTGCGGTCTAAACACTGGAAGAAAAGCTCAAGGGAGCAAAAAACACGTGAGTTACCCAAGTTTCGTCGAAGTAAAAAGAAATGTGTGGCTTCAATGGCTGTCGAAACCAAATATGTGATTATGAATACTGTTTGACGTTGATGCTAAAGAGGAGGGACTGTTGTGTCCAGTGATGTAATCGAGACCCTAATTTCCGAAACTGAGGCTTGGTTAAAGCTCGGAGACTGAGGCTTATTCTAACAAGGCCAGACCGAGAGTTGAATTTTCGAGACCCGATACCGGAAAATTTGTCGGCTTGCAGATTTTATCAAATTTACCAAGAAAAAACATCAACAACTCTTCTCAGCTATGATTTTGTCAAATTTTAGACATTTTTTCACAGATGATAGAAAATCACAGCAGTAAAATTAGGTTACCCCAATGCAAGCCCAGGATTCAATGCACCACTGAGCGACGGCCAAGCGAGCATGTGTTCCTTTTGTTGTAAACCATTTTTCGTCTGGGTTATGATGCAATACGTTTACCGGCAATTAATAGTTCAGTTTATTTCGCATCTCGGAGACAGCATTTGCGATCAGGATGCAGGGATAGAAGGTCACACTGCCGTAACTGTCATTGGGTCACTGCCACTACAAAGCACTTATAGGATTTACTGATGGACAAACAAACAGACGTAGAAAACACAACAAATACAATAGAAACACGGCTGTGGAAGCAAAAGAGAATTTCAAATAAAGAGAAAAGACGTTTGAAGAAAGCAACGATAACTTAAAAGGATTTGCTGTTATACAATTAAGCAGCTAAAGTATTTACTGAGAAACGAAAGTTTTACTGTAGTCCAAATTCGCACAGATTCAAAGAGAATACAACGAGGGAAACTGAAAGACAGCTAAATCTCAAATAAATAAAAGTAAAGCTCACAAATAAAATAATACCACAAATAAGGATAAAGACTTATAAAGAAAGTAACTACACAATGAAACATTTACACTAAGGTTGGATTATCCGGATAACGGTTAACTGATTAAAACAGAGAATTTTGTGCTATCCGATATCTGGATAAAATTCTGTCGGTTAACCAGATAAAAAAGTAACTTTACTATTATGTTGTGGGGTGGCAATAGCTCAGTGGTAAAGTGTCCGCCTCTCAACTGAATGGTTGGGTGTTCGATCCACAGTCACTGAATGAATTGCCGTAGCTCTCCTTGGGCAAGAGCGTTCAATCAACCGCACCGGCAAGAAGTACAGTTCAGGCATCGGCTTGCCGCCACCAAAGTTGATAAAAAAAAGAAAAATGCGTTGTAGGCTTTTTCAGTAAGTTTGGATATTCTTTGTTTCGAGATTCTGCCACCTAAGTTCTACTAAAACCCCGTAATTATTATTTTTTACAGAAGAGTGTTTTCGCGTTGTAAGGTGACGTCTGCGTTGTGCTTCATACGAAATGCGTTGCAGAAGCGGTAAATGTTAAAAATGCATGCTTTTTTTCATATACGCTCGTACAATGCATATGTGTATATATAAAATAAAACTGTGTCATGATTTTACAATTAATTCATCACGCAAATCTCATGAAATCAATTGTCTAACAATTAGCGGTTATTAACCGGTTAGCTAAATGCAAATACACGGATATATCCGTTGTCCAGATAATATTGATATCCGAACTAACCCTAATTTACACACAACGATTTTCTTCCACCCAAGTGGCTTAAACGGGTGAAAAGTATATCCCCGTTTTTTTCGGGAAAGTTCATCGGGTAGCAAGGTGAAGTGCTTCTCACTATGATTAAACGCTTATTTTGCTTTTCGCAAAATTCAATAAATATGAAAGCCGATATTTTTCAAACAAGAATGAAATAGATGTGAAGACTTAAAGTTTCGTCATCATTTACTTGTGTAGACTCAACTCAACCAGCCGGTTTGATGAAAACAATGTCTAAGAAGAACGCGTATAGCTTCATCTTTTTCAAATTGTGATGGCTCGATAATAGGCTTAAGAGTGTTTTTAAAGAAATCAGAGTTGTGTTTAATTAATGTGTATCTACCATACTGCAGTAGAGCTAATACTGATGAATTTTTAGCATACCTGGGTAAATTGAGACAATTATGTGAGGAGCT
>JGI24022J15233_10003923_pt1 | contig 15058 bp, 9 predicted proteins | sample Ectturendosymbi2_FD_15233 | JGI IMG/M metagenome (IMG submission 15233)
CGCCTAGAAAATTTTTCGCCTCCCTGGAAAAATGTGCTGGACATAGTTTGAAACTATTGGTCATAGGTAAAAAATTTTGGTTTCATCTCATAAAAATTTTCGCCCCCCCCCCTGGGGTCCCAAGCTGGTTACGGTCCTGGGAAAATATCATTAAATTTGAAGTTTTTTGTTGCAGAGAAGTTTGGTATCTGTTGCATATATTTTTGGACAAGATTTGGTATATTCGTTGAAAGAAATGTTGGCAACCCTGGAGCCCCAACAGAGTAGTGCAGTTAGTGGATTATGTTGACAATGTTGCGTTCACGTCGTCGGACTTAGTCTACTGTATATTTGCCAAGATTTACAGCCTATTTGAGATGAAAAATATTATGAATCTAAACATGTGCGACACACCAGGAGCTTATAAGTCTAGATATTAGAGAGGTTTATGCATGCGTATTTTTGCTAGTTAAAAGCACGATGCTCATGATTTTTAAGAAAAAGTCACTTGAGCTCATGGTAAAGTTTATCAATTTGCGCTAATGAAAGAAAACGTCCATCGCGGCGCACTGCTTTGACCGGTCTCAGTTTTGTTCCTTCTGTAAGTGTTTCCGTAACTGAACTATATGCTTGATTCTGATTTCTGCAATTTTTGCTAACATTTGCATTTCATTGCAACATCTCTAAATAATCTTCGTTAATTAATTGCCAATGATTAAGACGCAATTCCTTTTGTTAAGCTGGTTCAAAAATTGTTAGTTGCAAACTATGCCAGCCTATTGTGGGTATTTGCGCAAAAATATTTGATAATTTTACAACTAAATTGCACAATTTGCAAATGCTGTGTTGTGAATTAAATGTACATTTTCAGAATGCCTAGCCCCCCTGCACAAACACGAAGCCCCCAATCGAAGACTTTCTGGCGACGGTCCTGCCGAACTTGTGTCCGCAAGTGAAACTAAAAAATAGTGGAACAGGAAATAAATAAAAATTAGGATATTTTGTTGTGAAGGCCAATGGCTATTCGGCCTCGGAATCTCCCATAATGTCGAAACCTTTTTTACAAATCACCATATAAAGGGCCCCTGCAAACATTTTGAGGGGGCCCAGAGTTGGGATGCTACGGCATTGCCCCCAGATGTTTTGTTGGGCTTTTATGGGATATTGTATCACGAAACATTGCTAGTCATAGAAAAACATTAAATTTACGTTGTCGTCATTGATGGTGTGCGACATCACAAGATGGCACTCACTACGTCTCTGACTGATGGTGTACGACATCACACCATGCCACACACAACTTCTCTGATTGATGGTGTGCCACGCCACACCATGCCACGCACTACGTCTCTGATTGATGGTGTGCGACGTCACACCATGCCACACACCACGCCTCTGACTTGAAATAGTGGCGTTTTGAAAACGCACAGGATTTGCTTGAGTGACGGGGTTGCGCCCATTGATAAACAAACTATTGTTAGTGGCGACTGTTTTTTCCTGAAAGGACAACAAAGGTGTTACGAACGGACCAGCGCATTGACAGAAAAATCAGCAGAGCAGTTTTATAACTGAAACCAGAACTTGTTCAAACAGAGAGCGACTTCAATTCTAAAGATGAAGCGAAATTAACCAGAATAATTCTTCTGAAAGAAGCACACGCAATATTTCAAGCATTTTCTAAGAAACCATAGTCTTTAGTAAGCTCAGTGTTTTTTCATACGAGAACATCGCCCGAGATATATCAATACTAACGTGCTTAGAAAATGATATTCACTACGCCAGGGGTTCCCAACCTTTCTACGACCATGTACCCCTTCAGCATTTCGACAGAAGAGCATGTGCCCCTAAAATTTCTTATGAGGGAAAGGCTGCGTAAATAACAAAATCCACTGAATTTTTAATAGAACTTTTAGATTTTTCGAACTATATAATTAACAATAAGTAAGCAATGGTTTTTGAAAATAATATTCACTGATATATGTATAAATATTTGAAAATAAATAATATACAAATATGTCTTTCCCATATCTATTGCTAACCTTAAATGCACCCCTTCAGATTGACAAATGTACCCGTAGGGGTACATGTACCCCAGGTTGGGAACCCCTGCACTACGCTATCAGAAAAAGATCAAAACCAAAGCTGTTTGCATGGTAAAGAATGCTTTTCGCCAAGCTTCGACATTTTTGACGTTTGGCTGATGGAACGTTTTCCGGTGAAGTATTTTGTTATAAAGCTTGTGGGCAAAGAAGCAAACAACATGTTTGACAAAAACAGATTATTGCACTTCACGACCTCAACCTTTACCATGTTTCTCTTATAGATTTCTTTTTACTATCAAGAAAGTAAACACCAGAAGAGCTTGCCAATGTCCACTCCTAAGAAACGCTCGCTATGAATTTCAGTTTTGCAGTTTCTTCAGGTTTTCCTATATCTCATGTTTGTTAAGAATTCAAAACATTTGTTAAAAACAAAAGTGCTTTACTGGCTTATAACGAATTAGTTGTAGTTTCTACAAGATCTGCGGTGTCCTACAACGTGTTCAGATTCTTCAAACCAGGGTTCCTACGCAGTCTTGAAAAGTATGGAAAAGTACGGAAAAGGTTTTTGTTATTTTCCAGTCGGGAAAAAATTTTTTTGGTTTGTTTGTATAAAAAAGAAAATAATTTTCCAAACTTGATCTTTTGACATACGTTTTCATAATATTTTTTATTCAAGATGGATATAATTTTACTTTTATCGTGTTAAATATTGTAGTTCCTGTATTTGACCTGGGTATGTCATACGGAAATGTTAGGTCTTAAAATCTGGAAATTTGTATTCAAAATGGCGTAGGAACCCTGTCAGTCATATGTATGCTAAAATGTAGTTGCTAGTGTTCAGCAATCAACAAGAAGTGTTTGCACTATACATTCAGAAATCGAGGGGGAAGGTTAGTATGGCGTGGAAGTTTAATTTTCTGTGCACTGCAATTGTATTACTAAGAGTACAAATGTTGTGTTTCAACCTCGACGTAACGCCTGGAGTTCCAGTTGTGATTCGAATCAACGCATCAAACTCCAAACGAACTCCCATGTTCGCTGGTTACGTGATACTGGCTTCCGTCACAAGTAAAAACCTCAGGTGATTTGATCTGTTGATCACTCCAAAACACAATACAAAACATAGCGCGAACCGAGGCAAACGTTAATTTGCACTATAGCAGCAACACGTCGAAGCTTCAAAAATTGCTTGCATCCTCAAGTGCACAAATTTAATTTAAAAAATAGCGAGAAAATGAAATGGAAAAACCTCTGGAAGTTGTTTGTGTTTTTTTCAACAGTAGTGCATAAAATGCATTTTAGCGGTTAGTTTTCAAGTTTTTGAGACTAAACAGTACCAAGAAAATAAAGTACAACATTCAACGTAGCATTAAAAATTCAACCAATTTTGAAATAAACTTTTGAAGAAATAGCTAGCTATGATCAGTATTTGAAATATTGGGCACCAGAATACATTGAGGGGCGTTTGCCATCCCGTTGCGATGCAGTGTTGCTTGTTATTATCATGTAAACCATGTGCCTCGCGCTCTAAATCACTGACGGTCTCAAAATTTGTACCAATCTTGAGACGCAGTAACATTGGCCAAATCTAGATGGTTGTATTATAGCCTTATATGACGAAATATCCTTCTTAAAAGATTTGCATTTGCTTTATTTCTATCCTCAAAAATTTGCAAATTTTCAAGACATGTTAAGAATGCCCAAAAGTTTATTATTACAGTATGTTTGTCTCAGTTAGTGTTCTAACTTTCACGTATTCATAGAACATCTGGAGAATTGTTTGATAAAACATATCCAAGTATGTGAACATAAAAGTTACAAATGGTTGAACTAGTTCAATTTTGATCAACTAACTTCCAAATTATTTTTTTAGCATTTTTCTCAGCAGTCCAAAGTTTTCTCTTCAGTTGAAACAACGCTACCTTTCAAACGGATCTGTCATTACGTGCACGGGAAATTTTTCCCAAATTACAGCCTACAAAAATATGATGGCCCAAACAACGAATTTTTCCCAGCAAATATTGAACGGCAATTTCACAAAAATCCTGAACTTCAGCAAATCTGGTCAAGACAAAGGTGGGTTTTCGGAAAAACGGTGAGAAACAGCTATTTTGAACTTACAAAATAAGAGTTGTTCTCTTGTAAACCAGAAAGTTGGTTAGGTTAGTCCTTACTCAAGAAAAAAAACATTAATGCTTTAAAAGTTTTTGATTTTCAATCAGTACATTGAATTGTAATGTGCCAGAGAATATGCGTCCTAGCAGATTGGTTGATACCGCGACGAATTGTCATTGCTTCCGTGTTACGTAGGCTTTAATTTAGCAGACAAGGCTTAAAGTACCCATGTTTCGACGGATCCTCAAATATAATTTAAATCTTTTCGGAACGATAGACAACAACAGAGCTTGAAAAAGCAAGATTTAATTGCCTTTTAAGCCTGCCTTGGCATTAAGCACAAACTTCAGGATAAGTACAAGGAGTACCGTTCGTTAATGAAGCTATCAGTAATGTTGACAACCAGTTTTGCTTGCTAAAATATCACCTCCCTTGCTATCTGGCGTGTTAGATGCGCATGCACATAAATTCAACAAATTAGGTTTGGCTCGACATGCCGGCAGCACATTGTTTCGCGCAACAACAATAGACACAAGCAAATCAACTTGCGTATGTATGGGCAAATACAGAATGCAGAAAATCGAGATTTGTCTATGTATTCACCATGGCAAAATCTATGAAAGTTACTGGAAAAAATTATGTACCGGCATACAAAAAAGCGCAGATTATGAATACCGTCGCAGCCTCCTCAAAGGCATACGGAAGGGCCATCGATCCAAGTTTAAAGAAAGCATCCCTTTGCTCTCAATTGTTGGAGCGCTTTTGACCGGCACCTCTGCTCAACAGGATTACGTGGTCGACCACTACATTTCTTTCTATGGCTACCCAGTCAAAGTCAGCCATTCGGCATTATCTTGCTTGCAGAAGCTGCCTACCTTCAAGAACTGGACTGCACTTTCACCCGAGAAGTGATACTTGCAATCAGTGATATCAAAAGAAAAAGTCCCCAGGAGAAAACAACATTCCCCGAGATTTCGAAAAACCGTGGCAAGCTTTGATACTAGCTCTCTTCTACTAGTTCTCAAGCTTTGCTACTAGCTCACATTCACGAATCAGGGTTGCGGAGACGGAGTCGGAGGTTTTGGGTGGAGTCGGATTCCTAACAACACTTTTTTGTCCGACTCCGACTATGGATGTCCAATTGGATCATTTTTTACATCACACTCCTAAGCTGGGAATTCCTGTTGAAATGGTACAATTTATTTTGAAACTTTTGTTGAAACAGATATTTCTTTATCTGCACCACCATTTCCATTGATTTTAACAGCCAATATTCACTCCCTTTATGTCAAGGAGTGGTAGTCGGAGTCGAAATTTTGGAACGGTCGGAGTTGGAGGCGGATATCTTACCTCCGACTCTGCAACCCTGCTGGATATATCATTGTCTTCCGGAAATTTTAAGAGAAGCCAACATCATTACCCTCTACAAAAACAACGGTAATCGCAGAAACTGCAACAACTATTGTGGCATTTTCGCTTCTGTAAATACGCGGTAAGGTTTTTGCTCTTCTTCTCTTTCCCAGAGTTTGGAAGATCGCTGATGGAATGTTCCCCAGAGACAGTGGGGTTTTTGTCCATCGAGAAGCACAACTGACGTGATGTGCTCACTCAGATAACTCCATGAGAGGAGCGTCAAGCAATTATTTCCGTTGTGCGTGATTTTCACAGACCTGACCAAAATCTTTGATACGGTGACCCTCTCGAGATTATACAACGTAGTCAAACTGCTAGAATGCCCCGAAAATCTACTTTCCATCCTGTAGCCTTCTACGAGACCATGAAGGCGGCAGTCCAGTTCGATGGGCACAAGTATGCAACTTTCCCAATTTGCAAGAGGGAACAGGGTTGCGTCAGGGAGCCACTCCGTTCGGCATCATCTTGTCAGCTCACTTCACTCATGCTTTCCCAGTGGAGGACGCAGTCATGCTCCACACTTGCAGCTGCAATGGCCTCTTCAAGATTTCCTGTCTACGTGCAAAAACTAAAAGACCAAACATATACTCATTCACAAACTGCTTTACGCTGATGGTGCTTCTCTAGTTGCTCACTGTGAGACGAACTTGCAACATCTGTGCGACTGCTTTGCTCAGGCCTGCACATACTTTGGCACAACCATCAGCTTACGAAAAGCCGTCGCAATGCCACTTGGAGTACCCCAACCACCAAGCAGTTTCATCAATGGCTCACCAATTGAAGTCGTCGACAAGTTCTCTTACCTGGAATCTGTTGTCAACTCTTCTAATCATGTGCACGAGAAAATCAGTCAACAGATTAGGCAAGCATCAACCAATTTCGTTCACTCTTGCTCTAGGGTTTGGAAGAGCCACTGCCTTACTATCAAACTCAAGGTCAGGGTCTACTACACATGCGCCCTGTTATGCAGTAGTGAGATATGGTGTACATGCAGCCTCATATCACACTTGGCTCCGCTCCATTCTTGCGTCTTCAGGAGGGATCGTGGCACTAACTCTAACATCTTGCTTGTTACTGGGTCCCATGACCTCATCATCATTGTGATCCAGCGACGTCTGCGTTGCGTTGGAGACGTAGGTCAAATGGAAGGTGACTACTGGCCTCAGGACATCACAAACAGCGAATTCCACAATGTGCCACGTAGAACTAGCATACCCAAGCTATGTACGCTGCAAGGGCATTATCAAGCGTAACATCATTTGTTCCCGCATCTCCTCGCAGTCTTAGTAAACGTTTGCGACTGATCGTAACAGACGGCGTGCTATCCTAAATGACGGAATTGCAATTTCAATCATAAGCTACGTATAAAAATGGAGAAGCGCCCAACTCATCATCGTCAACGACGGAATGGGCCATAGTAGCAGTATACGTAAATTAGTAAACGGCAGTGGAAGAAAGGTATGTTCTCAAATACCGCGGCATGTTACGTTGGTGAAGCCCAATTGAATATGCGTTTCTCTGTTTGTCTCACTGGTAACTAAGGCCTACCCGTATTGTCAAGATGCCGAGTTTTGAACAGCATCATTTTAATTCAGTTTGTGTTTTTGATCACGACGCAAAATTGTTCTACAGTTTACGAACACTTATGCCAGAAAGTGGGCTGTAAATATCTTAACTTTGTTTTTACTTAAGAAAGCTTCTGAAGTACAGAAGCTAGGCTATGTGATCGTGATTGGTGGACTGTGAGCATAATCAAGTTTATTGGTCTTTAGTCTGCTTAATCTACGCATTCCTATGAAAAAAAAACGTAGATCAAAAACAACGCTATGCTACAGTTTTTCTTCAGTTAAAGAAATCAGCACTGATTCGACGATAATAGTCTGAGAATCAAATAAAATCTTTTCTAAGGCAGTCAAGGTAAAATGCTGTAAAAAACATTGTGAAGCTGGTACGTAACCCTAAATTTTGCTTGGACTCTGCATTAAAACATTCGCTATTTCGAACTTCTTTGCCATGTAGTTTTATGGGCATTGTCCTAGTGTTGGCGCACCAAACAAAAGTTTTAGATACGCTCCGAAGCGAGGCGTTTTGAAAAGAAACATTTGTAGGCATGCATGTCCAATCGAGGTTATGTAATAGTGACAAAGAAAAATACGAACTGTTTTCTTGTCTTTACGGCAGCGTCTTCATTACTACAGACTACAGAACTGGCACTGTACGTTTGTTGTTGGTCTTGCACTAACGTTTGGTTTAAATCAAGGAAAACATTAGCAGAATTCCATTGTAATGCAACAATGTCAGTGGTGTAACGGGATGAACGCCGCAACCCCCTTAGGACTTTACTCTACTGTCTGACACGGCACGCAAATGTTGGAGCTTATGAAGTCATTATTTTGAAATTCTCAAATAGTATGTCCGTAGCTAGACAATGGTTTTATTTTAACAGTGTCTTCTCACATTTCATTATGTGACACTGCAGCATTAAGTTGCGCTGCAAGCAGTTCAAGACTCTCCAGTTTATGATGTGTTATTACTAAAGCAAAACACAAAAACTATCTCAAAGTTAACTTCCTGATCAAATTTAGCATGCCACACACATGTATCANATGCGTATTTTTTAGANAACAAAAAAGATCGAAATCCGTGGTTGTCCGATGTTACGTGCAAAGTGGTTTTGGATGTTCGTAACCTCCAGGCGTCAAAAGGTCCCGACCAAGTCTCGACCGCCGACAACATTGGGTACACGCTCTTAGGAACACTCCCAAACTTCACGGTAAGTGCAGTGAAAAAAATAAAAGAAACTGTCATCTAACATTATTTAAGAGCTCAAGAGTTTATTTTCCACTTTCACGAGGTTTGATGCAAATTTTAAATTTAATACCAACTCGCGGAAATCTTTCAAAGCTCTCATTAAAATATTATTTACTATCAAAGGCTTACGGGTGGATTGAATTAGTTCAGTGGTAGAATATCCGCCTTTCAATCGAAAGGTTCGGTGATCCATCTGGGACCACTGAGTGAATCGCCGCAGCGCTTCTTACGCAAGAACGTTGTAGTCTCGAAACGCCCCGGTAAAAGGGGTATTTAAAGCTTCGACCTGCTGTCAAACAAATCATAAGAAAAATTAAAAAACACAAAAGCATAAGAAACAGTGGATGCAAGACAACAAGTCTATTTAACGCTATACGTTCATAACTAATTTACAAATAGCTACTTTTTACAGTACATGCGGAAGAAGAGTCAAGTGCTTTTTCTTGGGCATATCGCTGTGTATGCGAATAAAGAAGACTTGCCTTTATTCTCCAATGCCCGGATTAATTAAGAACTTTTTCTGCCCAAACAGTGGACTTTTGAAAATAATTTCAAATGGTTAGTCTGAATTCAGCCTGACATGAGACATGCGTGAAATGCACACATTTATCTACTGAACCACTACACTTACAAATGTTTCGCACGCACACGATATGAGAATTCTTCAAAAAAACTTTTCAAATCAAAGTTTTATAACTAACAGCAAACTCTATGATTAATCTCTGCATTGCAAAAATAAATGCCCTTCAAGCTTGTTACGAAATCTTTGAGAAACTTTAATGAAACAGTAAACCAAATTTTAGTTTGCTGTTTTTCCTGAAACAAGCTGTTTTGCTCTGATTAGATCTGCGCCCCGGGACGACAAAAACATTGTTCGGATAACTACTTCTCTCCAGGTGCGTGTTATAAAGGTTCCTTACCAGGAGACATGAAATGGATTGACTGGCAAGAACAAGGTAAAATTGTACATTATACTGTAACATGTTCCCGCAACCAGGGAGTGGCTGTCACAATGATTCTGCCACACAAAATTTGTTGATAATGGTTTTTGTCACTGAAAAACTCGCAGGAAGAAACAAAAACGTTGAAGCAACTGACTCCTGAAGACAAGCTAGTATGAAGATAGCATATATATGAAACACTGAATGTATAATGCAACGGAAGTACATTGAAAACAAAAGACAAATTATAGTCGTGTCAGTGAGATCAAAATGTCCATGCTTATGTATACTTACATGAAAAGGTTGGGAAAAATGCATCAACAAGCGTGAAAAAACACTAAATGCCAAACGTAAATTTTTAAGCAAAAATATAGTAAATAAAGAACTACACCATGTGTAATTAACTTCGTTCAGACAAGAGACAATTTAGATGATGTCTGTGAAGTGAAAATAGAGAAAACATTTTTATTCTCTAGGATTAGATATGGTAGGGTGTGTTGCTGTAAAAAGCCGTTATTTCTAGGTAAGTGATATTTTTGAGGTTTTACACATCTTGTGTTGTGAGTTAAATTCAGCTTAAGTATTTGTTGATTTGATGAAGAAGGTGGCAAAATACCACACGTGTATGAATTTAGCAGCAGATAATGCAAATAGATTTTAAACATTCAAACTTGATATATGGCGTAGTGGTAACTTGTTTGATGTTTATGTTTAACTTGCACGTTTTACATCTTCATTTTGAAGTCTGTATGTAACGACCAATGTGACGTTGGCTCTACCCTTGCTGAGAATTGAGTGACAAAGATGGGACTGAAAACAATAAAAGTTAACAAACCTTAGGACAAATACACTACACCATGTGTAAGGAAAAAAGATTTACGAAAAGTACTGTAGTATTTCGCAACAGGTTTTGTCTTTAAAAGGAGCCATGGGTCCATCCTTTGTTTATACGGATTTCTTCCTACTGTGTCTGCTCCTCACTTTATCGCTTCATCCAGAGAAAGAATTGTGTCGAGCCCATATGCAGCGCACATACATTATCTTTCCTCTTGCTCCTCCACGCGCTTATCTCTGTTGGGTAGATACTGTATCAAAGCTGCCACGTTTGGTATCTCTGGTCAAAAACGTTGTCCGGATTTATTAATGGAAGGTAACAGATAAAAATTAACATGTTAGGATTTAAAAATCTCTACTGCATCGAGTGATAGTGTCGTAATCGCATTTAAACTCTCGTTGAGTTTTCAAGCATTGACCTGGGCAACACTACAGCTTATTACTTGAGTGGAGTGGTTTGAAAAGTACAATTCTAAATAAGATCAAGGGTAAATAATGAGTAAATTATTCAACTTCCAAGACCAGAGAAGTAAACTTTTTGCCATGTAGGATTTTCTTGAGGTGTGTCCTGACTATTGGTTGGTCACAGGGTTGGAAGTTCTCATCAGTGTAAGTGCTAATGCCTTAGTTATTGCTGTAAAATTATTTTTAACGTGTGTTTCAAAGACACTTTTGAATCTTTTAAAATCGAATGGTAAAACGTTGTGCATTATTTATTATAATTGTTTGTGGAATAATTCATTCAGTCTTGAATTGTTGACATTGTTCACTAACCATTTTGTTACTGAGGCATAATTGATTCAGAAAGACTTTCAATATTTCACAGGTTGCTTCCTCAACTACTTGGATGTAGTGTTTGTAGTTGATAGTTCCAATTCTATCTCCCCTGCTGACTTTGAAAAAATGCGGACCGTGATGCTGGATGCTGTTGGGTCTTTTAGTGGAATCGGTGAAACCATGCAGATCGCGATCCTGCAATACGGTGATGCAAGTATACGTAGGTACGTTTTACGCAAAAATTATTCTAGGACATACGTTAGAGCGCACTATAGAAGACGTCGTTATTTGTAGGTTTAAGTACATTTTATGGGCATGTGGGGATTTCGCGAAGCCAAGAAATAGACACAAGTGGAAGGAATGTTAATAACTAAAAATATTATAGCGCTGCTGATGACTGGATCAAAATTTGTCTCTGTTCATAATGTTTGAAATGTAGAGATCAGCTACTTTGCCATCTATTGAAAAAATATTCTACACGTTATCGCTTGAAAAGATATGATGTAGCAATTTATTAGCAAATACTTGAAACCACATGAACATTTTCAGTTACGGACATGCGTTTAAAATTTGACAACTGTCATTTATCACAAAAAACAAACAAATGAGATATGTTCAGTAGGCTCACGTCAAAAACTAAGTATACTTTAAATTAAAACACGTCTGTCAACGCACTTTATGACGAAGAAAGCAATTATATTACTTTCTGGAAAAACTTGACACTCCTCATTTGCTTTATATCCAAGGAGATCAATGTTGTTGTCATCAGCCCAATCCTTCTCTACATATTTTTTAAAAGTTAAAGACCTAACCCAGTGGTTCCCAACGTGTGGGGCGTTGGCGTACGCCATACACGAGGGCAATTTTATCTTTAAAGGAGCATTGAGGTCTGAGTCCAAATTTTCGAGTTTTAATTTTTATTTCATTCTCTTTCGTGAAAGTTATAGTCTTTGGAAGGTTGTTTAATGTTTAAACCAAGAAATGTGTGTTTAAGGCTTCTTAGCTGAAACGGAGTTCCAATTTTAAATCATAAGATTTTTATATCAAGACATGGAGGCAATCAGAATTTAGAGCTGTTTTAGGTAGGTCATGAGCAAAAGAAGTTTGGGACCACAGACTAAACCTAATTTACCAGCAATCGTTTGCGTTTTCAGTTAGGAAATAACTGTGGTCACACAAGCGTTCAGACAGTCAGCAGCAGTTATATTAAGAACGTTGTGGCATGTGTAATGAAAATTCTTGTTTGAAAACCATCGAAAGTAGATATTTCTCGTCGATTAGTTTTGCGTTGATTACTTTCATGCTATATGCTAGTGGTTGCCATTTCAGTTAGAGTCGTTTTTTGTTACAGAAGTACCCGGAATACGTGTCTTTTCGTTGGTTTTGTTCGTTACCTTAGTTTGAGATTTAAGTTCATTAAATGCTTTGAAGATGGAGGTTTACTATTCTCTACAAGTTACTAAATTTAAATCTCAAACAAACCAACTTAAATCTCATATTACCAAAGATTAAACCAAAACAACAGCTGTCGTTAGTCAAGCATACATTTCCAAACTCACTGCGGTAATTAATGTTTCACAAAATAATTTAAGACAATCTTTCAATGACGAAGTATCGGATTCAATTTTTGGTCAAATCTATTGTTAATCTTGTATGACAGTATACGAAAAAAGCCTACGACAAACAAAAGTTTCCAAACAGATGAACGTATTACTTGGGGCAGCTTTTCTTTTGAAGCATAGTGTAGCTTGCGCTTTCGCAAAAAAAAATGGGTTTAAATCTCCTGCAGCCACCAGTGTATCGTCCTGTTTCTTAGCAACGTGTACATAGCAAACACATATCCTCGTGATTATGTAACAAGATGCTAGAAGTTATGATCACAATCAATAAAATGGATACATAATTCTTTACGTGAACCAGGACTAATTACAAGTTCTTTCATATCGGAGCAGTAAAAAAGGGAAAGGAAAACAGATACGGCAATGAGGAATTTATGTCGAAGATGGCATCGACTAAAATGTTTTATGTCATCAACTTTTCGAATTTCTTATTTGTCTTGTACTAGTACCATGCTTGATAACCGTTATTTTGTCCACTCTACCTTTGAAGGTCATACTAGTAGAATTGTCCGTTTGATTACGGTCTGGACTACATAGGTAATAAAATTTCGGTTTTGATTGAAGTAAGAACCGGCCTTCCCAAATTTAGCTGGTGGAGTCCACAATGGACACGTCGATAGAAAAAACATATTTATGGTCAACAGATAATCTCGGTGAAAAATAATCTGAAACACTTTGTCTTGAATTCCGACTTAAAAATAGATACATAATTGTATATATTCTGATCTAGGATTATTGCTTTGAATATCTAGAATAGCCTTGCAAACAGCTGGAGGAAAAAATCTGTTTACAGAGTGAATGGTTACAAAACCAATCACATTCCGAGGAATATAAGGTCAGGGAGCCAATGCCTGATCGAGTTGCATTGTCAGATATTCAGTATGCATAAATATACATGGGTATATTTTTGAAAAGAAACTAAACTGGCATAAGCATATTTGCGGTAGGGTATTCGCTGGTTTGTTCAATCCAATACGAGCTTTTTAGCTGATAAAATCNTGCAGTTGAATGTATGTATGCACAAATTCTGATCTCCAATAAAATGCAAACAATCCAAGACTTCAGTTGGAAACTGCATTTTCTAAAAAAAATACCTGCTACAAAAAGTTTTGCTTTTCAGACCAGACTACAAATCGGCAAATCGACGGCATTACAAGCAGCCTCTAAAGCTTGGCGAGTGCAAAACAATGTCATGTGTGAAAACTCGGATCACAACCAGGATGACACACATGAGGTCGGCAAATACGTACACCGCCCTAGCAATCAAACGAGCAGTTATGGTGAGCGCACTGGGCTGGCTATAGAAGATAAGGGCATTTTTGTTTTCAAACGAAGCGGTCTGAACTCGAAGTAACATTTAATCTGTTTGTTTTTAGCTCGATTTTGCCAATTCCGTGAACAAAGATATAGCGAAGAAAATACTTGTTCTTATAACGGATGGAGCAGCTACCGATTATCGTAACCTTAGACAAAGGTATTCCAAATAGTTCTGCACAGAAAAGTATATACTGCATATACGAAAACTCTCCCTTTTAAATTGATATTATAGGTTTTCTTCTAAAGTGCATTTACAAATGTTCGTAATTGAAAGGGTGTGGAACGTTCATAGAGGAACATCTCCACATTGTTTTGGTGTGAAATAACGAATTACGTATTATATGTTGATCATAACTGCGCTTATAAATTCTTCATATTGGTGAAAAAATAAATATTGCTAATGCAATATTTCACCAACAAAACATGTGTCCTCCGTACAATATTTCCAAATTTTTGCATGCTTTTTGCTACCTAACTGGGCGCATTTTTGTCATACTTCTCATTTATTCAATCCTGCAAGTATACCTTTTACAAACACAACCTTGAATGAACAAAATTAAAAAAATCTAGATGACTTTTGATTGAGATATTCCCTTATACAACTAGTTACTATCATGCGAAGACGTTTTCAGTTCTTTAGCACGTCCATGCTATTGACCGAAGCAAATTGCTTCCTGGTGTTTCACAAAACTTAGTTTTCTGATATTTACAGGTCGATATCCAAATTGCGATATCTTACTATGTTAAATTTGGTTGTAGAAAGTCTACGAAGTCCAACGCTTTGCGAAAGTTTTTCAATTGTTTGATGCTAAAACAGTATACCGCAACAAGAACGTAAAATTCCTTTTTCTGAAATGGTAAAATTGTTTGAATTACGAAGCAATATCTTCGGAATAGCTATCTTTGGAGCAAACTACGGAGATTCTGGGCACTTGCACTTTTTCGACAGCTACGATTTCACCCAAGCCCACAACATCACAGTTTACGCTATCGGCGTGGGTCCCAACCAGCAAAGCTCTCACTTGAAAATGAGTGCCAATGGCGGAACCAGTAATAAAAACGCACTTACAACTGCAAGTTACGAAAATCTTAAGGGAACCTTGACAAAGCTGACGCAAGCGATATCACTGACCTCGAGTGAAGGTGAGCATTTTATCACGCGTAAACAGAATTAATAAAAGCAGTGGAAAGTAATGCCGAAGTTCATAAT
>JGI24022J15233_10003928_pt1 | contig 15051 bp, 6 predicted proteins | sample Ectturendosymbi2_FD_15233 | JGI IMG/M metagenome (IMG submission 15233)
GCCGTAATTGCAAAACGTGCTTATCATGTTTTTCAGTCAGTTCGAGTGTTTTACTGTGCTTGTAGATATTGCTGTATTGTGTTCATCTGACTAATGAGGCAGCAGTATGTGTGTCACTAATCACACAGTCAGTACAGTATGCTCGGAAAAGGATAATAACTTATACTCAGGTTTAGTGGGGCGGAAAGGCGTGAAAAAGGCGTTCCCAGACCTTTTTCACGTTTTGCTTTAAAATGAGTTTTGAGCTGTTTTTGAAAGGCCTATTTTTTGGATGCGTTCGCACACCTTTTTGTTAGCACTACATCCCTGCTTATACTAGCACGTAAGTCCGACCACCCCCACCTTGGCTAAACTAAAATTTCCAAAAAATAGTTCCCGCCACCTGTATGAGGTTTGCTAAAAAAGTCTTTCTCTTGTGGAAATAGTGCTAAAAGTTGGATTGCGTAGAAAGTGACTGGGTGAAGTGTTTTCCCAGTTAACTAACATAATCGAATGCGATTCCACATCCAGGAACTTTTCATCGACTACCAAAGCGATGAAGCCTGTGCCATATTTTATTATCACGGATCGTCAGACGTTTCGATCAATTGCAGTGAGCGTTTTCCGGGAGTTTTGGGGAAGTTAAGCTAATATTACTACTGAAGTTTCCACGAAATATGTTGCTGAGCAAGTTTCAACCAAGTACTGCACATGCGTAATAAATATCGCAATCGTCTTGACATGAACAAGACCGGTGGAAACGCCATACGACTTAAGCTGTCCAATTTGCAACCTGCTTTATATAAACCTCCAGATAAAAGCCAGGGGCAAGATTCGCAGTAGTTGGAACCACGACTGATGGAGCCGAAACTCAAATTTCTGGCTCCTGCTCCAGGCATCCAAATTTTTTCGCTTCGACTCCAGAACGATTTGGTTCATTGAAATTGCATTATTTGTACTTGTTAGTTGCCATACAAAATATGTCTGTTTAATGGGAACTCAATTTTGAAGCTCCGGCTTCACCATTCAAAATTTAATGGCTCCAGCTCCGGCTCCACAGTCATGATTGGAACCAATTGTTTTTGGAAATGGATAAATGATTTTGTAGTTTGTTTCTACAAATGTAATTGCATTCGTTTTGTTGTTCGTTTTTAGTGCTAACTAAACTGTCCCTTTATTTCATTAGCATTGAAATTTTCGAATTAAAACAATATTTTTGCTAACACCAAAATCATAAGTGGGGACGATTTTGAAGCAAATTTCTGTAAGGGGGCGATTGAACAAAAAAGATTGAAGACAACTGGTCTATGTAATAACGTACTGGTAGCTTGGGAAGCGTTCTTAAAAGCAATAAGTGTGTTTCAATTATCAAATCTTACCCATTTATAATGCAAATACCCACCACGTACTGTCTCTCCAACTATAGATGCTGAAGTGCTGCAATTGTGTGATTTAATGCATAACGACGTCACAGTTGTATTCTCAAAGTACAAGTGGCCACTTCCCAGAGGATTCCAATTACTTCGACTGATCTTATACTTCATGTAAGTTGCATCCTGAAGAAGGCAAAGGAGAAATCATGTAACTTTCCTAAAGAAAGAGTGAAAAGATGTTTTAGAATTTTGTGATAACACCAACAGGATGATAGTACTGTACAAACATCCTTCGAAAAATGCATGAGATAGCTTTGACACTTGAGGCGTTTTCTCCCTGCCTTTAAATTTAAGGAAAACAGCATAAAATTTAAGATATTGGAGTTTACAACAAATCAGACGAAATAGTGATGTTGAAAATACAACCAAAAAAATCCAAGTCCATTCTCATCCTTGGTGTTTTGTTGGGGCATGTGAAGGACATGGAGGTATATTTTTGACAGAAGGTTAGGTTAGACTTGTGGAATTGACTGAAAGTGAAGGAGAGAAGTAAAATGAAAACTAAAAACTGCTTTCACCAAATATTTAGATCTAAGTAACCTGGTAACAAAAGTTCTGAAACAACACTGGGCACCAATTTGTAGATCGTTGGGCACCAATTTGTAGTAAAGAAACATGCAAAATTCGACATTTTTGAAAATTTGCGAATTAAAGGCGAAAACATTTCCAAGAGGCACCGAATGCATACCCTTGCTCCAAATTGACTAAGATGCAAAATTTCCTAGGAAAAAACGCAGTAAATAGGATGCAAAAATGCGTTTTGTATCTTTTAACAGGATGTAAAATTTTTGTTTGGCTGGCGAAAACATATGTGTTTACCTCAAGCTTAATTCTTCTTGCACAGAATAATGTTGTGCCCGGCTCCATAGGTTGCAGCATTTGCACCCTAGGTAAAGAAACCAGAGAGAAGACTGGCACTTCATCGAACATTTTCATTCGTAAATTACACGAAATTTTGGATACTTTTCAATTAAGAAAATAACTTCCCAATGAGGATTTTGTTAATCTTGGCTCAACTTCCCTTTGTGAACAAGTTTCTTCATGCAGGAACATCAGAAACAACAAACAGGGGAACATAATGAACGACTTGGGTTTGCAATGGCGTTTGAAATTAGACACTACTTGGTACTTTCCAAATATTAAAAATCTTTCAAAAGAAGTGCAAGAAAAAAGGTCGCATTGACAGCACAAAGTGAATGCACGGTGCAACGCAGTTATATTTGATAGGATTCTTTTCAAAAATGTTTTTATCCAGTTTTTGTTTACTAAACCGACAGATCCAATAACAAATACTTCTTAGGTTGCTGTTTAAGCATGTCATTTGTGTTCTTTTGTGTTATTTTAGTTATTTGGCTTTTCAATTGTCGAGTATTATTTTCAGCAGCACTGACGTTTGTGTAAATGCTGCTGCACGTTTTGAGAAGAATGAATTTTCTGCTTTTAATCATTACGTTCATAACCGCAGCTGCATGGCAGATAGCTTTTTTGCTGATAGCAGATTGTTAATGCCTGACGTGAAAACATCTTTTTACCAAGTTTGCTAGCGCATAACTTTTTAATAAGCAGTAGCTGACTGATAGACTAGCCTTTGATGACAAAGTTACTTCGTCTTTGTAACAATGTAAGTACGTGGGGTTGGCTACTATGTTAAGAACTTTCTTTATTTCAGCTTTACAAATTGACTTTTACGTCTGCGGCTCCAGTGAAGCAACTTCTTGAAAATATGAGGAAAACTGGTTCCGAGGCAAAACAAAGTTGCCGATCACTGGACTGTCACTCCAGAAAACATTTGCAAGCACTTCTGATAGAGACGCAGCCCAATGAGCAGTTGCATTTTCGTTGGATGACCGCAAACTGTTTGAAATACGAACCTGTTGTTGCTACCACTTTTCTCTACTTTACTCCCGCTAAATTGTGTTATGTCTTCCCTATTCAATAAACACATTAGAATTTTTTTAATTTGAAATGTTCACCATATGAAAATTTAGCGAAGTAATTTTTTCAAGTTGGATGTGTAATTATTTATTTCTAGGAACGCCATAGTCGAAGTCCATATTAGTTAAGGGTAAAAGCCATGGTTTCTTGTGCCAAACCCGGTAATGAAGAAGACAGCTGGCAATGATGCGGGATACATACTGATAAACCTTCTGCTTAGCTACACAAGCCAAGGACAATGCCTAATTCCTATAGATTTTTAAAGATTTTCGTGAAGATGAGGGCATAAAAAAGAACCAAATAAACTTACTTCTTTAGCAAGAGATGGAGGCGAAAATTCGGTGAGACCTCCACGAGTAAAATGAGTGTTGTCATAGCTGCATCTGGCATTGTTAAGTGTACTCATATCAGCCACCATTCGCCCACTAAAGTGAATTCGAGGCCAAGACAAATAGCCTGTTGAAACATCAGTGATATGAAACAACTGAAAGACAAGCAGTCGTTAAACAAAAGGTTAGCTAACAAGGAGTTCAACAAGAGTTAGAATTGACTCTGAAGGATGCTGAAAGCGCAAAAACTCAATCCAGTTGGAAATACAATAAACAAGCGAGAGTTGTTAATATGTTTACAAGTTTTTTTTCAAATAGTAATATAGTAAGTTTTTTTAATCCAACCACCAGTATTGTTTAAGGAAGTCTAATAATTTTGTAACAGGTTTTTGAATGAAGATAGCAGGATTTTCCAAAGCCCTGAAAAAATGTTTTTATGACGAGGTGAAGACTTGCTTTGTAAAGGACATCTGTTACTGTTGCTAGTACCTTTATGACAACTGTCTTCTAATACAGTATTTCTAAAAGCTCAAGTTACTCTTTTCAACGAACTTTGACACATTTACTACAGCGTGACCAAAAGTTTTGACAATGACAAGTCACAAGCTGATAGAATAGCAATTTCTTTCAATTAAAATGGGCTTTCAAGTTTAAACCTAACGCAAGGGTTGAAACATTTTGGAAAATTGTCATTTCGTTTTCAGGTGAAAAGTTACAAAACTTCCTAGTTTTGTCAAAAACCAGAGAATTTCGTATTTTAGCCTGAGCGGATTGGTCAGATCGAAACATCCGAGGTTCAGCATACAATTGAACCGCAAGTCATTGTCCTCAGATTTTTCTGTTTTGATTTTCTTCTTGCAACTAAACGTAAGCACAGTCCTGGACACTACGATAATCTGCAATCAATGATGAAGTTGCAGTTTGGGAGTTCTGTAGGTTTTTGAAAACTTGAATGCCCTTTAGCCATCACTGCTCTCAGATCCAATTAGGACCAAACAGGTCTCCAAAATGGATAAAATGCTCTATTTCAATGACAGACTGAGGTATATAGCCATGCAAGGCAGTAGGTCTAGGTACGGTGAACCGATAGACAGGTGAGGAAATGTTTCTCCTCACTCTGGCTGCTGAACTTGGCCGCAATCTATATCCGCGCTTTTTCGTAGGACTCTTTGGGGAATGCGAAGTGTGATCTATAAACTGGGAAACTCAGTGACACCATTCCTTCCCGGGGTCGCTTTAGAATTCTCTCAAAGCGATTATCCTATTGCGTAAAGGTTCTTTCAAACACAAAATCAAAAGTACGCCAAAACAAAAATAAATAGAAAAGTGGCCAAAGAAAGTTACACCAATCTATCGTTAGACTGTGTAGCACTATAACACTTCTGAATTTCAAGATTAAACTGTTTTAAATCAAACAAAGATGCATCAACATCGTCAAACAAAAACCGTCGGTACGACGTAGAAAGTATTTATGCAGAACAGTAAGATGCGGCTTTTTGTAATTTTTGATCAATGTAATGTGTAAAAAAACACATGAAAACGTACATTCTGGGCCACATTTTGTAAACACAGTTACACAATATAAGGTTTTGTTTCTTTGATTGAGTTTATAAATAGCATATCGACACCTGGTGGCATCGGCCTGCAGCTATGTATTCGACAAACTGTCATTTGAACCACCAGGTAACAGCAAAAAATCTCTGAAAAAATTGCTTTTAAGCACCTTACTTGGGCAATATTGAAGAAAGCACTGCTTCTTTTCTTTCACACCTTCTTTGTTCACTCTGCTTTGAGTACCACGTCCACACGAAACGCTGCATGGCGACCAAATGGACCACTTCGATGTTGTTTGATCATGAAGCCGTGTTTCATGCAAAAGATCAGCTGAATAGAATGCAAGCACAAAACCATCATTTAATTTTGCATTTACGATTTCTTCGACCGTATAACAAGAACAACAGGGCGGAACCACTTCCACTTCAGTGTAAGACAAATTCCATACGTATTTACATCGAACTGGCAGCGTTATCGTTAACTTCAACTCCCGAATGTAAAATATATCAAGTCACTGTTTTTATAAGTCGAATGTTTAAATCTACAATTTTTTTCAACTTAAAAGCCTAAATCATTTTGTCTCAAACTATCTCACAATATAGTGTAACAGGTTCTATGAAGTACAATCACTCATCTATCATGACAGGATGTAGAGATATGTTGTATCATTTAAGAACGTTATGCAGTTTTATTCACCGTCAACTTTCATTTGATTATAATGAACAACACGTCGTTTTGCTACTATAATGTGTCGTACAACTTATAAAAGACGTGCACTTGAAGGCAAGAAAAGAATGTTTTTTGGCAAGAAAGGAATATACAAGGCAATGATGGGCTTCCTTTCGGTACTGGCGTGCTATTAATAGTACCAGCGATCAAGCTTAGGCAATCATTTTTGCTCTTATTATAAGTCTTGACCATTGTCGTTCCGTCATCTTAACGCATCGGTTCTGACATGATATTTTCACCATTCTACAACGAAATTGACTTCCTATAGACCAGAGCAACCTGTCCACACAAAATAATCCTGTTGAGTTTTTCAGTGTAATCATAACGTTGTAAGTTTAAAAATATACCGTTTCAACAGAACAATCAACGATACATATGTGCAAACTGACTTTGTTTCTAAGCCTAGCAAGCTACGGACAACGGACTTTTCTACACGCGATAATTCTGAAAAGAAGGGAGTAAAACAGTACAAGCAGTTAGCGACACAAGTAACCAAAATCAGATTATTTGGTGAAAGAATTGTCTTTTGATGCTGTTCGTGACTACCTTTGTCAAAATATGTCCGAACGCTACGCACGAGCAAAGGGTTCTGGAAAAAGACAACAGTAAATGTCATATGCAGGCATCTCCTCTGCAGAGATTGTTTGATTCGGAAAGATGCGTGAACAATAGGAAAGTGACTTCCCACAAACTTACAGTCGTAAAAGTCAAAGCAAGGTCTTTTTAACGAGATTAAAATAGAGATGTAAAGAATAAAAGTTAAATCTTGGTGGTGTTTGTTTTTGCTCCAACTCCTCAAAAAATTGTTTGGGGTTACTAGTTTCCAGTATTTTACATGCAGTTCCATTCTCTTGACTTCGTACTAGTAAATCAACAAAAATTCATGCAAAGTAGGTACTGACCTCTGACAATATTTGCGAAACTAATAAAGAAAACTGATGTTAGGAGTTGCAGCAACATTGACTATACAGGAATTGCAGCTTGACGAAAAACAACAATAGGCCTATAATTTCAAAAAATTGCTCTGAAATACAAAGGTAGTTTAATTTAAAAACAATATTTGTGGTGAAAATATTATCATTGCTGGATTTGTTTCCCGTTTCAACATGACCGAAACCAGGGGTCTCAAACGGGCCACATGTGACCGGCGAGGGCATTTTGTGCGCCCGCGTTGCTTTTTTGGATTTTTCAAATGATTAACATTTAGGTTATCTAGTTAATTCATAGGTATTTGAAAGTGCTCGGTCAGCGCGTGGACAAGTTCCTTTCAAAAGAACGTACAGACGGCTAGAAATTATTTGCCTATAACCCACGATACCTCTGTAGGAAATAAGAGGTGAAAGCTGTTTCTGGTAAGTAATGAGGTTTAGGTACAGCCATTGTTGCGTCAGCGTCATAATGCGGCCCTCGAGTTACTTTGTAAGTCCTCATTTGGCCCTAGAGGCAATTTGAGTTTGAGACCCCTGGCCTAAATCGTAAAGCTTCTGTTTAAGAGAAGCTAATGCTAAGCTTCCGAGGCTGTCCAAAATATCTTAGTCTTTGTTTCAGATTAAACAAACGTGACATCTAACCAAACAGTGCTAAATTTCAACTGTAGCAAGGCTTTATTTCGTGTACACTGTACAGTATACCAACATTGAATAAATTCGAATCATCTGCGGAAATGCTTTCAACAATCTAAGTGCTTCTAAAACCATTTCCACTTTTTCGGAACAAAGCCTGAATCGAGGATTTTTTCTTCAGTATGCTTTTAAAAGGAAGCACGTTCATCATGACAAAATCAAACGCGTTTGAATGAGCAGTAGTGGCTTCTTCCGCAATCCATAAATGATTCTTTTTGTGATCCTTGGTTATGATTTTGAAATACCGATGTTTGATAAATTAACCTTGAGATAACGCTGTGTTAATTTTCAGCTGGTCAGTTCATAAACGCAACAAGTCTATAAGAAAAGATTGCACAACTGATCAGCAAACCTTACTTTGAAACTGTCTCTTTATTTGCATATTAATTTACTGCTTTGTTTTCGGTGATAAAAAAACTCCAAAAAACTTCGCTGTATGTTACTATAAGAAAAATTCTATTACAGATTTTTTAAAATCCATTACACGTTACACCGCACATCTTTACCCAGCAAAACATTTTTTGCAGTCACTGATTCTTGTTCTGTTTCAACTTTTACAAACTTCATACTGCAGTATCATTCTGATCAGCTTGTCGTTTTCAAAGGAGTGGTCTTTCTCCTACTAAACATTTCCTGTTTAACTGATCTGCCCTTAGCTAAATGCATTCTTTTCTTTCTCCCTTCGCTGCAAGCCGTATGTCTGCCCTTTCGGAAAAATCCAACTCGTAAAGCAGTGTTTGATAATTGCTATAAATCTAACGCATTGCGAGCCTTCACCTCATTTGAAAAAGGGCATCCTCTCAGTGAAGTGCACAATGACCAGCACTTTCCGAAGAGGAAGCCATTAGATAGACGGCATAAATACTCCGAGAAAAGCTGCATTGTTTTGGCAGTGGTTGGTACAATTTTCACCACTGCTGGTGGAAGTGTGCTTCAATTTACAGCAAGCGTATTGTAAATTGTCCTGCAAGGCACTTTTATGTAATGATCATTACGTAAAAATATAATTTGTTTCAACGTGTTTGCAGCAGATTATGAAAATGAAATTCCAGTGCAGATGGCTTGTAATTAGGATCAAAGGTAAAACTGTAAAGAAACCTAGCTTGTTGCTACTTAACAAGAACGTAGCTTATTGCTACCTATACTATTCATCATACACTTAAGTACGCAAACCCAATGCATTTACAATACAAATTACCTCAATGCCAACAAACACAATTAAGCTTTTAGTGTGGGCTGAGTAACTTTGGTCATAACGTACTCACACATCATCCCAGTTATTTTCTGATCACAACCGCATGGTAAGTTCCATTCAGTTTTTTCTAGCTACAATTATAAAACTCGAATAAAATTTGCACGTGTCATACTTTTCGCCGAACGGAAATATCACTGGCTGATGATGGAAGTCAATAAACTTCAGCACCTCAGTTAAAAATTGCTTGATTCAGCCAAGTACAACTGACATTATACACCACAGAAAATGTTGAAGGACTACAGTCACCTGGACAAGTAGCACCGAACAACTTCCACCTAGTCGATGTCATTACATCTTCACAAACATTTTTAAGTCAGTGCAAAACCTAATTTTGTATGGGCCTTTTCAAATTTTTCACAGCAAACACTCTTATGCACATTGTGGCATCGTATTCATTCACGCACCCCTAGAACGCGTTTTCTTCTGTTCATTTTAAGTTCTGTGCATGCTTTTACTTTAGCTTTTGATTTGTGAGTTGCGTACATAGCAGCAACAGCAACGTTCCAACTCATTTTGTTTCACTACTTTGAAGCAATAATATCGTAACGTAACACAGGTTCTCAACCACTGTGCCGCGTGAACTCCTATACGTGCCGCAACGCGTTATACCAAACTGAATTTGATAGCTAGTTTGATAGCCAGTGTGTGATGCAGACTTGGACAACTAAATAATTCTGGTTTTCTAATTCGTTAAATTATCACGAAATGGCGGTGATTCTAATTTTAATCTGATTTACTAGAAGCTTCAGTGCTCTAATTTTAATTCTAATTTCCGGTTTTGCCAAAAATGCCAATTTGTCCAACGGTATTTTCAAAGATCAAACGAGAGTGCACCCTCGTGCAAGGACAGTGCGACGAAATGGTCACAAGTGCCATGCTGCCTTTCCATCACTTGAAAAGCTAAAGAAGTAAAAATTCGATCGATTTCTTTTTTGATTCACAGCTGCAGTACAAGCTATCTGACCTGGTCAGTGAATATTATAACGCCACATGGCCTATCAACTCACACGCAGAAGGTAGAATAATTGCCAGATACGTGCGACAGTCAGTTAGCTGTGATGTTTCAGGCCAGGGCAGTGGTGGGCAAACTGCGGTTCGCAGACATATTTTGTGTGGATCTTCCACCTGAATACCGATATCTCAACTTGACAGAGTTGTTGCCTTATATTCAGTGTTTGTTTCATTTGTCAATGTCTTAACACGAGTTCATGAAGTTAGTTACCAGGGAGTCTATACGATTTGATAAGACGGATAAACTAAAAGCTCAAAATTATAATTTTTCAAAGAGGCGTATTGTCAAAAACATTCTGTAATTTTCCCAATGTCAAAATGAGAACGAACGGATTTTGCATTGAGGTAATAGCCGCCAAACAAGTGGCAGAATACAAACGTACATTACATGGCAAGAATAACTGGAGAAGTCCGATTTGAAGTCAGATTTCATGAATTGCATGAGTTAAAATCATGCTTTGTAAATCCATTCAACGATAATGCAGTAGACGATGGCTGTCTAGTTAACAACCTTGCGTCACAAACTAGTCTGCTGTGGAATTGAAATTGGCCGAAATGCAAGATCTGGTTCTAAAAAATTTCAGTCAATGCGACTCTGCAGTTGATTCTGATGACAGGTTCCAGAAAATAAATATCCAGAATTTGATCCGACTCATTTCTGTATTCAGCACAACATATTGCTGGGAATTTTTATTTTCTGTAATGAAGTTCGCAAAAAACAAGACATCAAGCAACCCTAACAAATTAACACTTGGGAGATCTAATTCATACATTTTTGACAACGTACTCTCCAGATTTTTTAAGACTATAAATTAAAAAAAATAACATTGATTGCGTTTCAATTACTGTAAATCATTTCATGCAATACTTGTATTTTGTATCGTTTTTGTATTGAAACTACAAACTGATGTTGCGGCTCGCTTTGTGTTTTTAGTTTTCTGCAAATGACTCTTCCATCGAACAAGTTTGCCCAACCCTGTTTTAGGGTATTCGAAAAACGAACATCGTTTCCCTTATCTGAAGGCTGATGCTCGAGAACTCATGGGTACGACATCGGCTCCGTCGGAACGAGATTTAGCCTTGTAGGCGAATTGTATAGCGCGAAAGGCACCAATCTTGGCCTAGGAATCTTTGCTATTCTCATGCTCATGAGAATGAATCCACATTTGGTGGTCATGAATTGAACTTGGATTAAAGTTGCTTTGGTTTGTGTAAACATCATTCTACTTTTAATTTTAGTTCAATTTATGTTTTTTTAAATTCCGCTAATTCTAATCTAGTTTGTGACAGCTGATTGAGCTCTAGTTTTGATTTTAATCTAATTTAAAAAAACTAAAAAAGTTCTAGTTGTCCAAGTCTGGTGTGATGTGTAAAACGCATTGTCCTATGCGGAGTTGTCGCACAGCCGATGACGTCATGCCCCTGCGTGCACACCTGCTGTAAACTGAAATAACCATCAACGTCATGAATGACTTGGCAGATATTTTTTATCTTTGCACTTGAGCAGGTTGCTGTTTATCCAAATTTCACCGTTGCTCTATGAATTTTTCTTTGTACATTGACAAGCAAGAAGCAAGTATACTTAGAACGTTCGGTTTCTCATATAAAACGGACAAAAAATACCTGAGGTCAATGTCATGCGAAAAAATTTAAGAAGTCTTGCTATTCTTGCAATTGAGTGTGATGACACCAAATCCCTGTTTATTAACCTATGCGCTGAACAACAGTCACGTTGGAAAACTCTCCAAACTTTGTAACAATGTTTAATTACGGATATTTTCATTGTACTGAATAACTGAACTATGGGCACATGACATTGTCCATCACGAATTCTTTGCTGTATCGTAGGCCTATAAATAAATCACTGTGCATAAGTGCAATTTTTTTTTCTAGACCTAGAGTAGACCATAAGTTACAACAAATGATGTAGTTGATAATGTATAGCAAAATTCATGAACAAACAAAGAAGGGTGAATTGGACTTGAGGAGATAGCGGTAAGTTTTCTATACGGTATAGAGTCTTAGACTACACCGCATCCGTATGGGCGAATACCACAATAAGTTCGGTTCAGCTCTCATAATACTCGTCTTCGTAAATACAACCGAATAGCCAGTGTTGTAGGAGGGAGGCGATAGAGGAGCATAAATACACAGGGGAAACCCCTAAGTGACCATTCACTTAATTTCATTACGCTACGATTGTAATGCGAGCAATCAACTGCTTAGTTTCTTTCTAACTTATCAGCTTCATAACACAATATTGCTTGTTCCAGCTACAACAAAACAGATCACATTGTTTCCGCTTTCCTTCCGAAGTTTGAGAATGTCACCATGCGCATCCACCACACTGAACTCGGGGCCATAACATGTACTGATTTCTTTCAATAAAATGCTGTTATCTATTGTATTTATTATGCTTCATACGGCCGGGGAAGCGATAACGATTCTAAGAGAATTAAACCAATATTGAAAATGAAACGAGAAGTGAACAGTGAAACATTCTTTTCATCACTGAGATCATAATATGAAATTTATCATTATAGCCTGCTATGTGCAGTATATATATATGTTTAGTTAAGACTGCTTACTTCGTTTTCATGGCAACGAGAACCCCCTGTCTGCTTCAAAATGCCTTCTGTAACTGCATATTGTGCACAACGTGGTAGGCTAGATGAAAATGTTCATGTCGCAATAATTTCTAACGCATAATACGAAAGAGAGCGTATTATGTTGTTTGCAATTCATGAGCTACTGTACGCTACCTACGTTTTCGTTGAAAGATTCAACTTGTCAAACGTGCTTGATTTCAATAATACCTGGCCGTGACCCGCCAAACATTCTTCCGTGGTCCACAAGTTAAGAAACCCTGGAGTACACGATTAAAGCCAAGTGGTGCGGTGTACCGGAGACGGAAAGCCAACAGGGAAGAAATTTTGACAAAATGAGCTGGGTTCATATATGCATATGTAAAGAAAGCAGAAAAAATAGGAAGAGTAATGATGAGAAAGGTGGCGACAACCAGAGACAACAAGACTCACAATCAACAATGAAAAACAAGACCCATTTTCGTTTGTGCATATTTGATTATTCCTTCTATCTTTAAATAAGCACAAAACATGATTTTCTTTCATTTTAAAGTCTTGTAAGCAAATTTGAGGGGTGGAAAGTTGACACTTGTATGGTCGGCCCCGGTTGGCACTTAGCCGCGCTACGACACTGCTTTGGCCGTATTAAAGATTCTGGCAAAAATCTTTACAAAGCTTTGGCAAATGTGTTCTAAACCTGCCACGTAGCTATCTGTCTTGTTATCATTCAGGATAAAATATATGCACAATTTTATTTAAAAAAGCGTCAGCGTTGCAGTTTTAAGTCGCAAGACTACCAGCTAGTCCTAACGTATTCTGTCTTTGCAATGGATTCGATTAATCCGCGTGTGCGCGGAAACATCGGCCTCACTGACGTCAGTTTTCATAAACAGGAGTGTCTTTGTCGAAGTACCAACGAGACAGATTTAGACGAAAAGCAACTCTAACACACACTGAAGAGGATCTTGTTTTAAGACGATAGTGCGGGGCAGCTCCACTTCTAATAACCTGTTTTTACCTATATTTAACTCCGCTTCAGGGAAATGCTCCCTTACATTTATTGGTCCAAACGTGTGGTCTTCACTACCAAACTCCATACTAAAGTCTTCTGCTACTTTTTCCTTCAAATGGAAATTCAAAGAAACATTTAATGAACACGATAAATAAGTATATATTTGCTTAACATTTTACTCTATGAGGAGCATAATGCTGCCTCTATTGGTTTTAGTAATTTGAAAATTTAAGCTGTTGTTTTTCATGTACTTTTCTTTTTTGTTTATTATTCTTCGTTGTGCACATCCAATTTTTACTGACTAAACTTCACTCCACAGTTTTGTTTTTTTTATGTTCTTTTTTTACTTCTCAATAATTTTTTTGGTTTTTGGAGTATAAACATTTTTTACCACACATAATTTTCTCAATGAGATAAAATTCACTCCCTTCGGCGTAGGCATGCTCTTTTCACCTGTAATTTTACCTCACCGTGATCAGTGTTTGCTGTCTTTCTACTGTAAATGTGCTTTTTTCAACTATTTGTTAAAATGTTTCAAACAGGGCTGTTTGACTAATTAGATGACCTTTTATTTGACTAGATGACCTCTCTTTTGTTTCACCAATCCTATGTGACACAGTGACATTCTTGGTTTGAATTGATCAGTTTATCTGCCATTGTGTTTCCATTTACTATGATTTCCATTGAAAATTGGTTACTTTTTGCATGATGGCGTTTTGCATTGCATGTGCTTATTAGCTGAGCCATACGCAGCGATAAATCTCTCTCTCACAACATCAGCCGGAATGAAACCAAGCACGCCACCTGCACCAATTAAACTTACTTCGGAGTGAAGCTCGGCAGATCCCTAACATACACAATGCATTCATGAGAAAGTGAGAGCCATAACTGATACGCGGACCAACATACCACCCAAACTGACAAGTGCCAAATTGGGCGGGAATCGCATGGAACTCCATCTGCGCTAAAAGCTCCCACCCGGCACTGCGCCATGCAGCATCGACGCATAGGCGCTGCCTTATTCCCTTAAGACGGTCTCGAGTGCTGCAGAGAAATCCTAGAAATTCTGCGTAAATGGAGATTTGGTGACAGCTCCACTTCATTTCGATTGTGACGATCAATCCCAAACAATGCATCATCTCATGAACTGCCCACTTCTGTCAAAACCCTGCACTCAAAGAGACTTGGCAAACCTCAACGTAACAGCACAAGCCCACTTGCTTGGGCAGCCCTTGTGTGGCACACGGCAAGAATAATGAGCAGCCTCAAATTCATGGCCGATCTCGTTAAAATCTGTTTTCCAGAGAATGCCGACACACAGCATGCTCGGAAATGTATGTGTCGGCATATTACAACAAAAGTGGGTAGCACAAATGTGTACAGTAAATGAATCACAGCCTCTGCAGTTGAATGGCTCTGTACACGTTGTTTTTGGATCTCATATGAGATCTTGTAAACTTTGTGCTTTAGACCTAACTATCGCTAATACATGGGTTCGCTTTTAGAAGTTAAGTCAGGGAAGACACTCATAATTCTCAGATTACTTAGCCTCCCCTAAGCTCCTGTTCTGTCCCTAACCATTAAAATACCAAAGAACCACTAATAAG
>JGI24022J15233_10003930_pt1 | contig 15049 bp, 11 predicted proteins | sample Ectturendosymbi2_FD_15233 | JGI IMG/M metagenome (IMG submission 15233)
TTCAAATCGTTTAAAATTTTGCTGGCTGAAAGTTATCTGCTGTATATGTCAATCAAACGAACTTGAACGTGAAATTAAGCAAAAAACTGGGGGAAACAGGGGGCGAGCCAAAAATCTGGGAGGGGCCATGGCCCACCCAGGCCTCCCCTTAGAACCGCCACTGTGGCGTTATCATTGCTCTGTGACGTACGTTACTCGACAATAGAGAAGTTATCATGAGAATTTCACAAGGCAACAATAATGCCAGCCAGAATGAAAGCAAATGGAAAATATCAGTGACGCAAGCGTCGAACGGTTTTATTCAGTCAGAATAAATCGTTTCGTATGATGAGCCCGAGTGACGCTGATCCCCTGGGTCGCCCCTGTAACAGCCTAATTGAATTTCTGCTGGTTCACCGATACGTTTTCATAGTGGTGTAGTTTTGTCTAAAATAGTATAATTTAGACCTTCATATGGTGTATATGTAATGATGTCATAGTTCAATACTTGTGACGTCACAGCTGCCAATTCAAACCACAAAATTTGCTATAAAATCTTTTCGAAGTGCACTTGTGCCCCCCCCCACTTTGAAAAGGGTTCCGCCACCTATGCGCAGTGCTACGTGAAATGGATTTCCAGTAAAAATTTGTTGATAGATCAAAACTCTTCACATGTGCGGAGACTCGTTACTTGAATACAGACATGTGCAAGTTTGAATCATCGCAAATAGATGAAAGCAGAGCCCATTCGACTGATTCCTCGAAAGCTTTTACAATAAACGAGAGCTTTCAATGGTAAGCTCAATAGCATGATTATCGCAAGCAAATAACATTTGTTTGTGGGGAATTGAAGCATACTATTGAGTCAGGACCTGGGAATCGCAGACTCCGCCTACTGACCTGCGTCGCCACTATACAAGCAACAGAAACAAGGTGCCCTTGCTGTAAAAGCGCCCTTTAAAAACCAACAATCGCGGAACACGTATCTGCGAGTAATCAAGCTTTCGAGGGTATTGTTGGCTGAATCGCCCGGGGATACGAGTCACGGCTCGGTGTCTCGGGTTTCTTCAGCAACACGACGCGATTCCATTACACGCAAAAATTCGAAGCAGCGCGACAAATCGGAAAATATTTCCACTCTCGTCGATTGGGGCATCAGCCAATGGGCTCAAATGATGAACATAAATGTATTTAGCCTGGAATGTCGCGTAATTCACACCCGTTATTAGACGCAGTTGATGTTCAAAAACATTGGAGACTGATACACAGCGATATTGTTGGTTCCTCAGCATCACTAAAGGTTCATTCTCTGATTTTCGAGCAGGAGGTAAGTGTATGTAAGTCCACTAAGCAACATGGGTACCACAACCTAGGATTCTTGTTCAACTTGAATTAACAACGCTACGATGCAAACGTGATTTATCAACAATGCATGGCTCAAACCAATTATTACTCACGTTATTTTTTACGACCAACCAATTTCAATTAAAATCGTGGTAACAACCAGATTAGATGGAAGTGAAATATTACATACCGATTTAAGCATGGAGTTTCTCGGTTAAGATAGTCCACGTCAAAGGATCGAACACTGCGATCCAAACATATGTCGCTAGCTTACCAGTGAACGCAACATAAAACAACAGAAATTGATATATTATTCGAACAATTAAAGTCCAAGACGTTATTTTACTACGCAGATCAGTTTAATGATCTACCACACGAGCGTCCCACCAATTTGCGCGTCAGTGTTTGAACAATACTGCTGCGCAGCATTAAACGGAAAGTTTATCCAAGCAACGATAAAATCGTGCAGTAGCCGATGCAGTATTTGCCGCGGTACCAGTCGTTCTATATTCGCAACAGCAAAGCAATAGTTCATTCATGAAACTTTCAGGATTAAAGTAACCGATGGAACCGGGGTCGACACAACGCTTAGTGAAATACTATTCTACTAAAATCTGAGCAAGAAGCAAATCCCTCGGAATTTTTGGTCCGGGGTAAGCAAATTCATTGCCACAGAGTAATGCTTGACGAAAGCGATCTTATGAAATCGCTGGAACATGCAAACGGAGGCACAAGAACGAAAACGTACGAACGTTACATGCGCGCAACTATGCTCACGTAATTGTAACCCCTAAGTTCGCTACGTGCACTCACTTCGGGTTAGACTTTAAACAGATACTGCGTCGCGCGAGCAAATTTTCCAAATGCCATTTAGTCTTTTTGTTCTACGTTTTAGCTAATGGTAAATGATGAAGCGGGCATTTCTTTTAAAACCGTGGACCCTGAAGATTTCGGTTCATCAGCATGTTTTTCCCGATTTAGCAATCTAATCACGGACTTGCAATTGTAGGTGGTACAATGTCAAATACGACACAGCTCTTCCACTGGATCAGATGGCATCGTGTTAGCGAATGTTGTATCAGAGGCACTTGTAGCCAAAGAGCCCTCAAAGCTCGTTGCCTCGGTAATGATGCCGTTTTAAATACAACGCAACCAACGTCATACTTGAATGAGCTCAGACAGAATAAGTTNAAACAATCATGCCACTTAAAGACATTTGAAATTTTTGAAGTTGAAAAGGAACAGTTCGTACAGCGCTTCNGATCAAACAAGCATGCAGCGCAAGCAACAATATCCTTTATGTCCCGACCGATTTGGGAGAATAACAATATCAGCAAACCATACTGACCTTCTTTAACGCAAAATAGGTACCTCGAATCGATGCGAAATTGCCAGTGTAAAGCAGCGATAGGCTCGGCGATAAAAGCGCCCATACGTCACTACTTCGTTTCGTGACTGGCGCGCTGTCTCTGGGAAACCAATGGACAAAGGCAATTCCTCGTCTGTGCCCGGAGACTAGTATCAGCGGCTGGCAACAAGATCAGCGCAAGAACGAAACTCTGTCATTCGGTTGAAAACAACCGAAAAGCAAGTTTTTAAGCCTGTTTGAACAAGACCGCATTCCACAGAAGTTATATCCAATTATTAAATTGCGAAAAGCAAAATCACAACATCCACTTTTCCAGCACGAAGTTTTTGAACAGCGTAAATGCAGATTGTATACCAAGCGGGCCATCCTCTGGCCAAAAACACAAGGTCTTACAATGAACTATAACATAGCTAATGAAGTAGTCAACAAACCAACTGAAGCAATTCTGTATAAGAAACTATGTACGCGGACAGCAGCTCAACTACCGGTAATCGAGGAAACAATTTGCGCAGCAGCATTGGACACAAGTTTCGATTCATTCGTGGCTGGAGGTGCAGAAAAATAAAAACAAAACTGTTGGCAAATAATTGCAATTGTCTTCCTCCCGGTAAGCATTTGTTTCGCAACCAATCAGCAGTAACGCCAGTTGTATCTATTGCACTGCAGTCTGCGCCTGAAAACCATGCACTAACAAGTATGTGACACGTTTCACGCTTGATGTAAAATTCGAGTACTAACTGTTTCAACTGTTTCAGGAACAAATTTGTTACGTGAAAACTTTCCGTCTGCTGGAAGTCATGAATGTCTCCGTGACATAACCACTGCTGGGTATGATAAAATGTGACCAGCATACCAGTCAACATTCGTGATAATTAAAATGCCGTAGGCTTAATTAATCCGCTCAGCCGCAGTTAGTCGTTTCCGGATAGGTTGGGTTAAAGGCAGTTTTGACGAAGGAGAAAAGGCTCACATGAACATATTGTTTCAGCTGAAATTTGACGATAACTTATCTTTCAATGAGAGCACCAGCAGGAGTTTTTAAAAAGGGAAGCCGAGTGATAACATATGTTTTCAACGTGGAAACAATGTAAGAAGTAAGCAAAATAAGTAACCACTACCACGGGTAGACTGCCCCAACCAATGAGCTTAAGCTTTCACTAAAAGCTTGGCGTACATACTGCCAAACGTGGTTGTACGTCCATTGCGAACTGGGCGCGACAGGCAAACATCTGAGCAGCCTTAACGGACGGCAGACCGTCGACATTGCAAAACACAATAGCTTGTATCAGCGATGCAAAAAACAGCTTTTACGTGGGCTTACGAGCTACTTCTAAGTGGGAAACATGCCTACATGAAGCATCACCAATCAAACGTAAAATTGCTGTCGATTTAATCGCAAAAAGCAACTGTTTTGAAAGATAGTGGTGAAGAAATCATATTATATGATAGGGATGGCCAACCCGCGGCTCTTTCCCTGGTTTCATGCGGTTCTTCCGTAATTTACCAGAAGACCCACTAAACAACATGCGTAACAATAAATGGCTTGAAAAGTTTGTTGTTGTGTGATATTTACAACAAATCTAGCGGAGCAAAGGTATGTGTGTGAGAAAGAGATGGGGTGATGTTCGTATGTGCCCATGTGTATGATGTGGCTCTTTGCGGTAACACAGTAAGAAATGTGGCTCTTGATCTTTGACTGGTTGGCCACCACTGTTATATAAAGAGGGAGGTATATACGCATTACTTAAACTCGTGAGCTTTTTGTAAATCCTTTCGACCTGGATGTGCAGAATGCGCTCAGTTCTCTGAAACTACCCTGTTTGCTCGTATGCTGACAAAAGAAGCATTGGTGAGCGCCTGAATAACGAGCACATTCTCTATGGAAGGAGAAATCCACGTCACTTTTAGTGTTGCGCAACACTTGTGCTCTAACAGTATGATGCGAGCCGTCGCGCAAATTACATGTCGCGCATCACAACTAACTCGAAGAATCACAATTCTTAGCCATCACCTTCCATTTTGAGCCGCCACGCTTCTGTGATTTTGCGGCATTGTTGCTGCATGTTATTGCAACAGTCACATGGTAGTCAAGAAACAAGCAATTTATTGACTGATACAAGAAGCAAACAACGTGCTGAGAAAACTTTGCGCAGCGCGGTGGTCACAGACCTGTTACATAAAACCAGGGATCGTAATCGCTTGACGATTAGGTTTACGATAAAGAGTCGAGACAGAAGCGATAAAAGCTCGGTCGTCCTCACACAAATTAAACATCACCAAGCGAAATAAGCGTGCGAACTAGAACATGCGTACTGCAACAAGTTCTTTTCATCCAACACAAAGCTTCAAATTCAACCCAGATTGATTTTCCCGGAATAATGTTTTCTAACCTACTGCGTAGCAGTAACAAACATTGACGTCATTCACAATCACAGATTTTTGCTTAAGTTATCTATTAGCTACGTTGTCCATCCCGTTTTGGTGTACCGAAACCGATTACGGAACTAGCTCGGGGTCTTCGACGTGCGCTAATCAGCTGGTTGCGTCATCAGGCAAATGGTGGATGTAAATCTACGTCAGCTCCCTACGTAAAACTTTTAGCAAGCATGGGAGATTTTAATAACTCTAGGGTTTGCATACTTTTCAAAATTACGTGAATATGAAGTCTAGCAAAGACTAGACTAACGCATTATTCCGAAAAAGGTTGTCAGTTCAAAACTTATCTAAGGCCATACCAATGGAAAGGAAGTCATCGCAAACGTTACAATTTGGTGAGGGCACATGAACACATAACAAGATTCAATGTAGCTTAGTACAGCCGTTGTCATTTTTTATTACAAATGAAAGCAAATAAACGTGAATCGAGTTAAATAGTACAAAGAAACAAACAACGAAACGCAATGTTACGCATATAACGATATTAACAACAGTTGCTGAACAGCTACAAAACCCAGTCACTATCATCAACCCAAATGAACATTGCCATTGAGAGATTACGAGCGTAACATGCAAATATGCATGCATTTTTACATAATTTTGCGAAAAACATACCAATGAGTTTATCGTTGTTAAAGGAACAGTAAAGTTCTTGGCTATGAAACTACCACAACCAGAAATGTTAGGTCTCTATGAGCGTCAATATGGTAAGTTTCAACAGTTACGTCTAGTAACCGGCAGGCTTTGATCGCACCTTTTCTTGGTGAGATACCTGATGATGGTGCGATGCATGCTGAGCAGTGTGCTTTGCTGGGCCTGTTGGTGTCACAGTGGATGATGTTGCTGCGGCTGCTGCTTTTTGTTTTAGCATGGTCCAGTCGAAAATGTAATCATACTGGTGATTTAAGGTTCGAAACAGTATGCGAAACAGCTGAAATATAAAGTGATTTCTCAGTCAAAACATCTACATTACACTGTTATAAGGTCAGAAAATACAATGCTTCATTTCAACATGATTAGATGGATAAACGAATGCAAGAGTACACTTCAAGTCGTTCTTTTACAACCTATCCAAACGCAAATGACAACTGCCATACAAAACTAGCGTGCTACTAGCGACAGATAATTACAATTTTATTGCCGAAAACGATATTTTTGAATTACTCAAACCACAATTACAAAACAATACAACGCGTATTACACCAACTCACAAGACAATGAAAATAGCTCACGAACGAAGAAATCCAGGGAAACAGTTGCGTTTTTGCAAAATAATGATGCACTATTAAAAAATTTACTAATTTTAAGTTATTGTTCATGAAGTTTAGAGTTTATAAATCAGGTTGGTGTAACAACTCGGCCTTCCGAACACTCGGTGCAAAAAAATAGTGCAGTGGTTTGACCAAATGTTGCCGATATGATACACTGGCACGGTCATCATTATAACGGCATACTGGATTAAGTGTCGTGTGTATATCGGCGGATTCAGGGATTCCCAACCTGGGGTACATGTACCGCTAGGAGTACACTTGCCTATTTGAAGGGGTACATTCAAGGTTAGCAGTAGAAGGGAAAATATATTTTATATTATTTTCTAATATTTGTACATATATCAGTGAATAGCATTTTCAAAAATCATTACCATCGTAGTTCTAAAATCTGGAAGTTCTATTAAGAGTTCAGTGGATTTTTGTTACTTTACTCAGCTTTTTTGTCATATGAAATTTCAGTGGTACATGCTCATCTGTTGAAATGCTGAAGGGGTACATGATCAGAAAAAGGTTTGGAAACCCTGTGCTAATGGATGGATGGGTGCAAGACGAATCTTCATGCGCGGTGCTGCCATTGGCCTGCCACCAGTACAGCATTCACTGCGAAAGCAGCCACGTGGCCTATGGTGCAGCATAAGGCATCTGCAGAGCAAAGGGAGTAAAAAGCGAGCATAATGAAACTATCTTATGTCTGCATACCAATGTATCGGTCGAGCCTTTACTAACACAAATCGTCATACAATCCAAGTTGGTCGTTTGCATGAAGTAGGTGAAACTGCTGGTAGTCTAATGAAGCAAGGCACAAAATAACTACTTTATCTGAGCAAAAGGACATAATATAGACCACCTTTTTTAAAATTTGTAGTTTTCAATGCGCCCCTCTTTAAAAAGTTTGTACATATTCCAAACCCCAAAAATAACTTCATGATAGTGGCAATCGAAAAAACACTCCATGCAGTGGTGTGGTACAACAAGTAGATATATACTAATCAGTGCTGCTGCACCTTAAGCGGGTTGCCTGGCAGCAAATCTGATAAAACTGGGGGTTAAGGGGGACACCAGTTTTTTAAGAGGTTAAGGATTCGCTGGCTGAACTATGAAAATGATTGCATAAAACCACATGTTTGTTTTTGTTGTGTATGTGGGGGTGTTTAGCAAATGCGAAGGAGACTTATTCATGAATGAATTCTACACTTTCCTACACTTGAAATAAAATATGGGCAATTTTGGGGCAAACATATGGATGTGACTTATGCACAAACATTTGAGGTAACTCCCAGACATACGGCTGAACTTCTGGTTACAACTAACTGTTGCCCATGCCTACAAGAAAACCTAAATTGTGGAAAAGATTCATCTTCAGTGTAACAGCTGCAAACAGGAAATTGATGGCATGAGTTGGATAATTTAAATGTTACCTGCATTGTGAACTTGTATTTTGAAGCATTCACTGTTTTCAAACTTGAATTGAAATAATGTAAACAGTTTCTTAAGGTAACAAAAAGTGCAATATATACAATATGTGTTGCATGAACATCATAACAGATTTATCACCAACATACAATATTGGCTAAAAACACAAAATTATGGTTCAAATTATGACCAAAAACACAGCCACATGATAGTTAGATTAAGATTATGAAAAATATGATTGTCTGTTAATACTCTAGAATGATGCTTTTCATACCTGTCGCAGGTACATGTAATCTGGGGCTTCCTCAAATCTCAGCCCTCTACAGTAATTCAGATACATCGCAAATTCTGCAGGAAATCCCTTGCATAGTACCTACACAATGCAAATAAATTTGATGACATCTTTGGCTCCACTTTAATTGGAGCACATCAAAACCAAATGGTTATAGAGAAGGGCTGGACAAACTATGGCCCGAATGTGCATTTTGTGTGGCCTGTAGGACAGCCACACATACATAGTACATATTTCAAGTCTATGCTAAAGTAATTATATCAATTAGATTAGAATTTAATATTTCATTTTTCTGTGTTTACTACAGTGTCAATATGAAGTCAAACAATACAAGTTTATGTACGTAAATTGTAACAAAGTAGACAAATGTAATATATGCAATCCCCAGTAGCAATGAAGTTTTCAATGTGGCCCTCTGTAGAAAATGTTTGCCCACCCCTGTATCTAGACTAATGTATATTAATCTACACTAAACAGATGATTTGCAGTTAATTCTGGCCAACAACAGCAATGAAAAGTACTGCTAAAAGGGCAAGCTGAAAATTAGAACATCCCTGACAAGTTGCTGTGCCAGATTTATAATGAAGGACAAGTTGCTGTGCCAGATTTGTAATATATAATCAGGTTATAATGAAGGACTTTCAACACAGTGCTTGCAACCTTTCCTGCTTCATGATTAAACTTGTTTACAAAGACAAAAACATGCCTCCATTACGATGTCACTCAAAGAAAATCCCAAACCCAAAATGAAAAAAAAATTTTTCAGTCTAAACTAGAAGATTTGCTGAATCCGTAGAGGGTTTGAACAGCTCCTTAGCTCAATCGGCTGGCGAGTAATAGTATTGCTAAGCTCTGCCAAAACAGTGGCTGTTGCAGTCCGTAAATATAAAACACCTGGTAACAGTGGATATCACCGCAGGAGATCCTCCTGGTACCGAAAGTGTTAATGTCATCTGTAATTGAAGTTTTTCACCAAATAAAAGAATTAGTACACAGCTCTAGAAATTATGCATGATTCCCCATGCTAAAAATGCCCTTTGATAAACAAAAATGACCCCTGTATTGCTGTCATGTACATGTATTTCAATTAAAATTTTTCTTATGGAAAATGACACAAAGCATTCATAAAAATTAGAACAATATTGATCATGCTGAGGAAGTAGTCTCCAAACCTTTTCGTCAGAGAGCCACATAGGCTATTGTGCAACACTTTGAGGGCCAGACATCCTACGTAATGTTTTTGGGATATGTTACATTAGACACTAAAGCAGGGGTTCTCAACCTTTTTCCCGTTAAGTACCCCCATGTCATAAAACAATCAACCTGAATCCCCCAGTATGCTGTCTGTGAAGTAGCCTTACACGCACAGTTGCACAGCTTAGGTGGCAAAGCCGTGGATTTCACATTGTTGCATCACAACAACGCAAGATCAGGCAAAATCTATGCAAACTTTTCAATTGGCACATATTTTCCTCTAGGATAGGATATTAAAAATAGTAATACATGAGGACTCAACTGTCATCCAAGTACCCCTGGAAATCTTCCTGTGAACAGCTGGGGTTGGGGAACCCCAGGTTGAGAACTCCTGTACTAAAGCAACAAATTTTTCATGAATATATTATTTTTTCATTATTGACAAATGGCTTTATGGGTCAGAAAATGGCATTTCAGGCCAGATTTGGCCTGCGGGCTGTAGTTTGGAAACCCCTGTGCTAGGGTAAAACACTTATCATGTTTTGCACCTTTATTTATGATGCTAGTTCGGTGGTTACAATTTGCTGGGTATGCTACTTGCAATGGATTAAAATTTAGGGTTGACTGTTACACAAGGTTACAAAGCATAATCACATCCTGTGTTCCTTTTTTTGTTGAGAGATTTTGGTCATTTTTCCCATAATAGCATGAAACTCACCATATCAATATTCACTAGCTTACCTTTTCAGACACGACCAAATTGACTTCAATTTTTTTTGGTCATTTCAAAAAAATGTGTCTATGGCTGGAAAATGACCGAAAAAATAAACCCAGATCACACCACTAAGTGACAATTAATACTGTCATGCCAGTTCATATTCGCATGGTTGTATTTTCATGGTAACTTGTAGAGACATTAGGCTTTGTTATTGCAATACTATTCCCAAAGTCAATATATCAAGTGTTCTTCAAGTTTTACCATGACTGATAAGAATAAACCAATTTTAACCACATAAAACAACTTCTATGATTATTGAAGTACAGCAAACATTAATAGAAAATCTTTGCTGGTGAAAGTTTATATTATAAATATTTTAGAAATAAAATGTTTCTTGAATCTCTCAAGCCTGTTCCATAACAAAATGACACTTAACAATTAACTAAAAGCTAAAAAACTTGCCTCAACTGGAGTTGACATTTTCTTTTCACTAATCCGTTCATATTTTTGTTTTTTTGTTGCAGCTTTCAGACCTTGCCATGGCAGTGAGGTACGATTAAAATACATTAATACATAACCCAGGGACTCCATGTCATCTCTTCGACTCTGTTCAATGCCCAAATGGGCATTAATAGAGGCATATCTTGCTGTGCCAGTAAGGTTTTTGTCCTCTCTGTAGGGGATGTGCTGTCGAGTACGACTGTCTCTGTATTTTTTTGCCAGCCCAAAGTCAATTAGAAACAGCTTGTTGCAGTGACGACCAATTCCCATAAGGAAGTTGTCAGGCTTAATATCCCTGTGGATGAAATTCTTGTTGTGGACATATTCAATGCGACTTATCATCTGGTCAGCAAGCATCAGAACAGTTTTCATTGTGAAACGACGTGAACAGAAGTTGAAAAGATCTTCCAAACTTGGACCAAGGAGGTCCATGACTAAGACATTGTAATCACGTTCTTGACCATACCACCTTATGTGTGGAATCCCAACACCAGCTTGTAATATCTTGTAAACTTTACTTTCATAAAGCAGTTGGGGATGTCTAGCTTTCTGTGACTCTAGTTTTACAGCAACTTCTTCTCCATTGGCTATATTTATGCCAAGATAAATATCACCAAAGGATCCACTTCCTATTTTACGAACAAGACGATATTTCCCACCAACAATAAATTCACTTTTTGAACCACTGGAGCTTGCCATGTCTGGAGTTGTTAGACAACCAGGTCAGTACAGTTTGCAGTTTCTTACAACCAAACACAATACAGAAAAGAACTGATTAAAAAAATCTGTAACCTTAATATTAGGCATGCGACAAGTTTAAGGTACTAATTCAAAACAAACTGCTTAAAATTCTAGAATGCTCACAAATCATAGCAATTCTTACACCATTTTCACACACAAGTCCAGCTGTTTTCCAGAATTTACTTGATTTGCCATTTGTAAACATCACTAAGATCATGCACTGTACCCATATTATATCACTATATAATATTGTTTTAGACATATGTTTCTTTGAGGCATTAGCCAACCATGACCAGCAAGCCACATATAATAAAGCAAATACATGAACAGATAATAAAGATTATTGAATCTAAATCATTGTCAAACTGTAGCTCTAACCCACCTTCCAAAAATTTGTCAATAACAAAAATATATGAATTGAACAAAGGGAAACCACAAACCATTTTCTCCAAATACTTTTCTGAGATAGATCAAAAACATAAATATTAAACTAGATTAGTTGACACAAAAAAATATTTCCTGCTTTGATTTAATCTGAAGACCCAGAAACAACTACAGTTTCATGGCCCCAAATCCCAAAACATCTAAAATTGGCTCCATTTCAATTTTTCAGTGGTTTGCGCGAAGTGTATTTAATAGCATCAAATTGTGTGTTTAACAGCATCAAAGAAGTGTATTTAATAGCATCACACAAATCAATTTTTCAGTGGCTTACGTGAAGTGTATTTAACAGCATCTTCTAAAGATGTTTAAGCTACTGTAATATGTAAGTATCCGTACTTCAATAAAAACAACTGTCTTGTTTTGTAAGTGAAAACTATAAACTTTTTTTCATACCTGTTGCACTAAAGGAGCAAGAACACCTTCACATTTTTCATAAAGTAAATAACTTGTGCTGATAACAACAATGTCATGTCTTGTATCTATTTATGTCCTGGTTTTATATTTTTTGTTTATGTGTATGAATGTTTGAATGTGTTCGTCTTTGTGTCTCTGTTTGGATTGCTTCTTATTTTGAGTGCTATGTTGGTTTTTCTTTCTAGTATCAATGTCAGTAAATTAATCACATGGTAGAATAGCAGGAATGGTGCTGTTAGACAAAGTGATCACAAGATCTTTCTTGCGATTTAAGACAAAGTTATCACAAGATTTTCACTGTGCTATTGCTAAGAAGATGGCCAATCTTCAAACTGTTTTACATGTTTTGAACGATATTTGTTTGGCCGTGAGTTTGTCATATTTATGAAACAATACAATGCAATGTTGCTTTCCAAATGTTTTGTGCTTTCTGCAAGCACCTGTGTAGTATTGTTTCGCTCCCCTTTTTTGCTATCCTGAATACCGGTCTATGATGAAAACACAGCATTGTGTCATATCTTACTTCGCTTGAAACTCCTGAGGTCATATTCTTAAAAAATTTATTCAACCGTTGCATTATGATGCCTATTACTGGCTTGTAAATCATTTCTGTCTTTCCATTTTCTTCCAGGTATTTCTATATCCCTTGCTGTCTTTGTGGGCAACTGTGATACTTATCATGGTCTGTACTGTACAAGATTTACTTTTGCCATTATGTCAGAGCTTTTCATTGCCCACATCCTGATTGTACTATTGCGACTGCTGCATGGCTTTTTGCTTCCGATCCTCCATTGCTGCTCACTTCTTTCACCCACCCACGTGCAAAACTCACTTATTCATCTGTATATATCAGAACTCAGAAGATGTTACATGCCATCCATTTTCTTCTTTGCTTTATTATTTTGGCACATGGTCTGTTGATTATCTTTTGTTTGTTTCTTCAATAGTACATTAAATGTTGTGTCATGTTTTTCTCACAAATTATCTATGGTTCATACACCCAGTGGCGCATTCACTAAGCCTGGAAAAAATGGGTCTGTCGCTGAAGGGCAGCTTTTGATATCACTTTTCAGCATAAAACCACACTTTCTCTTACACTTTGAGAGCCGGCGTACGATATATTCGTACCTAGATTTCAGCCTAAAAATAGCAGTGTTTGGTTGCCTTACCAACGCCCTAGCTCCTCTGCCGATTGCGCTAGGGAGCTGTTCAATGGCTCAAACGGATCAGCAAGTCTTTTAGATTGCATTCAAAAAAAATTTTTTTGGCTGGGGGGTGAGGATTTTTTGTGAGTGATGTCATAAGTGAAATAGTTTTGGGGTCATTTTGGCTCGTGTTGCCTGGCCTAAGGCCCAACCCCTAGGCCAAAGTATTTCGCTGAAGTTTTCATTGGAACCTAGGCTTAAGTTGGAGTCTTTTGAACCTTTGATTGACTTTCTAGTGTTTTTGGTTCAAAAGTTATGATCTAAAATAAACAAATTAATTAACTACTTTACTAATTAGTCAAATATTTTTATTAGTTTAGATCATAACTTTTGAACCCGAAACCCCAGCAAGTCATCCAAAGTATCAAAAGACTCGGATTGTAGTCTAGTTTCCAATAAAAACTTCAGCAAAATACTACCATATAACTTTGGCGCCCGGGGCCAGGTAAAGTGGGCCAAGGTGGCCTAAAAGTCCTCCACTTATGACGTCAATCGCAAAAAATCTGCACCCCCGAGCAAAAAAATTTTTTTCGAGTGCAGACTAGATGACTTGCTGCACCTTTTGATACTTCGATCAGGTCTGTAACCTGTACAGGAACGGAGTAATTCCCACGCAAAGCCATGTGTGTTTGGTTGTTTTTTTTCTTCGAAAATCCTCTTTTTCGGCCGAATGCCAAAGTGTTAAGACTAGAAATTGACCGATGAATTTTGCAATGTTGTCAAAGTATTATATCAGCAAAATTCTGCTGATATATAGTATATCGGCAATATTTGCTCATAAAAGCCGGTACACTAGTTTTCTGCATGGAGTGTTCAGAAACCAAAGTTGCTACTTCGTCTGTGATTAATTAACGCAAATTCTCTGTACTATTCCTTATGATGCGCAGCCCTCTGACTGCATCAAGTAGGGCGCAATATTCAGACCACTCCGCAATCATCCCAATAAACCTGTCTATGACGCAACATTCGCTCCCAGGTTTTGCACAGTAAGCAGATGGCTGCCTGGGCACAAGGCCGTGGTTTTTGACTATCTTAGTGACCCAGGTTTGCGCCGAATTCCATACGCTTCTTCATCGTACCGAAGTACTGTCTTTCAATTGTGGTTTGAGTGTTATATCAGTTATCGCCAATGAAAAATAACAACATCGGTGTTGGCCCAAAAAAGCCTTATCGATCGAGCTCTACCTAAAATCTAATCAATCAAACTTGATTAGTAGGGCTAGTAGCCTAGTGCAACTAACTATTCAGAACAGATAGTGGTACAGTCCCATCGCTACAGGGGGCTTTGGCCCCCAAATTGAAATTTGAAACACTATAAGTTAGTGGATTTTTGTCAAATTTGAATGTCAAACCCTCCCTGCAAGAAGGTTAATCCCCCACACACAAACGTAAAGTCCCCCTATTGACGCCTTTTTGGCGACGGTTTTGTTGTGGTATTGATCTGATTGTCAAAACACACAAGGAAAGATCTCCAAATTATCATTGCTTTCGTTCACAGCGCATTTATTACACCAAAATCACTCTTTGCTCCTACGAACATGGTGCTGAAAAGATACTTACCTTGTCGAACATTCAACAAATGTCCAAATGTCAGCCATACAGCAATGGGAGCTGTTTATACATACGTACATACCCTTGAAGCTGACAATCAGCTGCACAACTGTGTCTGTGAAGCGCTGTCTATCAAAGATGGCGGTGTTATAAATATAATTACGAAATCTCTGAGAA